>Ga0307378_10002182_pt1 | contig 30559 bp, 24 predicted proteins | sample UN1MG_FD_202238 | JGI IMG/M metagenome (GOLD analysis project Ga0307378, IMG submission 202238) | Soil microbial communities from Risofladan, Vaasa, Finland - UN-1 | ecosystem: Environmental > Terrestrial > Soil > Coastal area > Acid sulfate soil | place: Finland: Risofladan, Vaasa | collected... | reverse complement strand
TCACAAGCTTCAAGAAAATAGAATTGTAAGTTCATAATTTATAAGCATCATTATCATTTTTTTGGCCGGATAAGCCTGTTTTATTTAAAAATAGTTGACATAAAAGACGGCGTACTGTTATATTACTTTTTTAATTGAGGTTTTGGGGCCGTAGCTCAATTGGTTAGAGCATCGGACTGTCGATCCGAAGGTTGCGCGTTCAAGTCGCGTCGGCCTCGTTTGTTAGCTTTAGGGGCGTTAGCGAGTCACATCTACTTCGCCTGGTCTTCAAGGAAGGTATTCTCTCCGTTTTTTTCTTTGAGCAAGGCAAGTTCCCGTTGATAGTCTTGCGGACAATCCATATCCGAAAGAACCCCGGATGTTGTCACAGGTAACTCAAAGATATCTTCTTTGTGGGCATACAGAAGCCCCCGCAAGCCCACGTTATCGTAGTGCGTCAAAATCTCTTTGCTATAGGTCGCTGAAAACACGATGGGATGTCCTCGTTTGCCATTGTAGAGCGGCACGAGGATTTGCTTTTCAGTGGAAGCGAAAGTTTGCAGCATTTGGTCGATTAGTTTTGTAGTAACAGACGGCTGGTCGCCCAGTACTACTAAAACTACTCTGCATTGTTGTGTTATGGCGTGCAGTCCACAACGTACGGAAGACAACATGCCGGATTTGTAGTTGGAATTGTTCACAATGGAAACCGGCCGGCCGGACAATTCCCGGCTTACCCGTTTGCCCTGGCAGCCCACAACCACCTGAACCTCGTCAACAGAGCTTGCAGTAAGCTGATCTACGATATGGGCAATGACTGTTTTACTGCCAAACGGCAAAAGCAGTTTCTGGACGCCCATTCGGCGTGAGAGGCCCGCGGCAAGAACTATCGCACAAATCATTGCAGTCCCTTTTGGTCTGTTGACAAGTCAGGATTTCTTTTGCGGCGGACAGCTATTAACTGAGCAGTAATGCTCGCAGCAATTTCCGGTACGGTAACAGCTCCTATATCCAATCCGACTGGCGCGTGAACCCGGTCGAATTCTTCTTCAGTGGCAAGGCCGGATTCAATAAAATTCTTACGAATCAGAGCTACTTTTCGCTTGCTGCCAATCATGCCTATATAAGCAGCAGGAGTATGGATACATGCTTCGAGGCTCTCGGCATCAAGCTTGTGCCCGCGTGTGACAAGCACTATATAAGTATCACCTGCGATGGGCTGAACTGTAATAAGTTTTGGAATATCACCATCACGAGTTGTCGTCCCTTCCGGGAAAAGAGCCGGGTCGGTGAATTCCGGCCGGTCATCTATGACGGTAATATCAAACCCAACAAGGCTGCCTGCAAGTGCGAGTGCCTGGCCGATGTGCCCCCCCCCTGCTATTATTAAAAGAGGCCTGGGAATTATCGGCTCAACCAAAACTTCCGTAAAGACCTGGGGATTTTCGGAGCTTTCTGCGAACAACCGGGGCCTCTCGCAAGCCAGGCAGGAACGAATGTTGTCTGTACCCGGAAAAGCAGCATCCAAAGGTATATCCTTTTGCGGAAACCATTGAGATTGAACTTCCGTATGCGCAGCACTGCGCACAATAGTAAGCATAACACCTCGTTGTCGCTGCAACATAGCCTCGGCCACCTGAGCGTAAGACGCCCTGTCTTTTGCAGGCGTCGGATCGATGAGAAGACGCATAGAGCCTCCACAGATAGGAACATCATCGGCCCTGTCTGCGCCGTAGAGGTTCATGTCAAAGACGACCGGATGTTTTGACATGCAGACCTCAACTGCTCGACGCTGCGCTTCCGCCTCAACCTGACCTCCACCAAGCGTACCCCAGATTTTGCCTTTATCATCTATTACGGATTTTACTCCCGCCTTACGCGGTGTGGAACCGTCCGCCTTGAGTATCAAAGCCACGGCGAAAGACCGGCCGCTATCGATAAACTCTACGATTTTCCGGTTAACATCTATAGAGCAGCGATTTTGGTCCATCTTATTGTCCTCGGGCCGGCATTCAATCCATCATAACTGCCTGAATAAGGCGTTCTGCATTGGCATGGAACGAACACGGATACCGGTAGCAGCAAAGACTGCATTTGCAATGGCAGGGGCGATGGCAATAATAGGTGTCTCTCCGCCCCCCGCTGAAGGTATGTCAGTTTTGTTAATTAAAAGCACTTCGATTTCGGGAACATCTTTGAAACGAGGCACTTTATATTCGGAAAAGCCGGCATTCAGGATTTTCCCATCTTTGAACTGCATTTCCTCACGCAGTGCAGGACCCAAACCCATCGTGATACAGCCCTGTACCTGTGAAAGCAGGTTGGCGGGATTGATGATAGGGCCGCATTCAAACGCCTCACAGACCTGATTTACTTTTATCTCACCCCGTTTGCGGTCAATAGCCACTTCCACACAGGCCGCCACGACGGAATTTTTCTCCGTCCCACAGGCCAGCCCTACACCTAATTCAGAAGTGACTTTCTTTCTACGATTAGGCCAATCAAAATGCTTAGCAGCGGCTTCCAGTACAGTTCGTATGCGCTGATTCTCAAGATGGTCAAGTCTAAAGGCAAGCGGGTCAGCCCCGGCTGCTGCTGCAAGCTCGTCCATAAAGGACTCTCTGGCAAAGTTGTTGGCTGTTGCAGCCAGGCATCTGTATGCACCCTGGCGCAAAGGAGAGTCGGACCCAGCCGATAGAATTTTTTTATTGGCTATATTGTATGGTGTATCAATTGCAGCACCGCCTGCATTGATATTGGTAAAGTCCCAGGCAATAAGCGAGCCTTTATCATCCAGCCCTCCTTTGCATTCGATTACCGCTGCCGGTCGGAAATAGGCCCAGGTAAACTCCTCGGCCCGTGTCCAGTGAACAGCCACCGGACGCTTAATAACTTTGGCCAATCGAGCAGCTTCTTCGGCGGCCTCACCGGTATGTTTGCCCCCGAATCCACCGCCCATATCGGGCACAATTACGCGGACTCGTTCTGTCGAGAGCCCGAAAGTGCGGGCTAAGTCCCCCTGCACTCGCTGGGGCCCATCTACGCCTGTCCATACTGTTAATTTGCCGTCTTTCCATTCTGCTGTTGCCGCTCTTGGTTCCATCGGGGTATGCTGAACGTAAGCTACTTCATAGGTTTCACTCAGTACCTTGTTTGCATCGGCTAAAGCTTTTTCTACAGAGCCGCTGGTTCTGGGACGTGACCTTCCGTCTGTACGGGCATTCTTCTTAAGATGGGAAAAGATTTCTTTGCTCGACGGATGAGAAATAGTTTTCCAGGAAGCGGTTTTTGCTATGGCTTCCAGAGCCTGAGCCGCAAGAAACGACGATGGCGCAGCACATCCAACGAACTGTCCATCCCGAACAACAATTACATCTTTCATAGCTTCGGCTTTGGAAAGGTCGATGGATTCAAGCGTAGCCCCGTAAGAGACTGGACGCAGGATTTTTCCATAAAGCATATTAGGGCGAATGAAATCCGAAGGGTAACGGTGTTTTGCAGTAACAATATCCCGGCTGTTCGGCCTGGGAACCGAAGTGCCAAGCGATTTCCACTGACTGACAGGCGTAACTACCACATCAGAGGGGATAGTTTGTTTGAAAACCTCGGCGACGTCCTTTGATTTGGCCAGGTCAGCATAGGTGATGGTCTTTCTCGTTGTCTTGTGCGTGATAATGCCATTGCGCACATCCAAAGCACCAGCGTCCACCTTCCATTGTTCAGCCGCAAGTTTTGTCAAAAGCTCGCGGGCAGTCGCAGCACCTCGGCGCACGGCGGGGACATTAATAGGAGTTGTCCTGCTGCCGGCGGTTATCCCATCGTCAGGTACCAGAGCCGTGTCAGCCATTATCAAACGGATTCGATCAACGGAAACCCGCAGTTCTTCCGCGGCGGCCTGTGAAAGTTCCGCCCGGGGACCCTGGCCTTCCTCGACTTTGCCGGTCATGACGGTTATTGTCCCATCCTGATTGAGGTGGAGCCGTGCCGCAACAGACAATCGACCGCCGCTCAGGCCTCGCTGACCGAAAGAGACCCCCTGAGTTACCGTGATAAGAAGCCCTGAACCCAGCATTTGAACAAATGCTCGGCGGGTCAATTGAATCCCGGAGTCCGGGGCATCGACAGAGTCAGTACAATGAGGTTCAAGCAGTTCTTTTGTATAGGTATTTTTTATCATGGTATTTTCACCTCCGCTATTTGCGCTGCAGCGCGGCGAACGGCATTTAATATTTTCGTATATCCGTTACACCGGCATATATTGCCATTCATCCACTCCGTGATTTGTTTGTCCGTTGGTTTAGGATTATTTTTAAGAAGCGCAGCAGCAGCCAATATCATACCGGAAGTACAGTATCCACACTGAATTGCTCCTTCGTCAAGGAACGCCTGCTGAACGGGATGAAGGGAATCACCTTCGGCAAACCCTTCGATTGTTGTAATCTTTTTCTTATCAGCCCTGGCAACAGGCGTAATGCAGGAGAGAATTTTTTTGCCGTCCATCAACACCGTGCAGGCGCCACACTGCCCTTCGCCACAGCCGTACTTGGTGCCGGTCAGATGGAACTCCTCTCGCAGGACATCAAGAAGAGACCGTGCCGGGTCGGTAACGACTGTTCTTTTATTGCCGTTAACGATCAGAGTAATTTTGGTATCCATAACTGTCCTCCACTAAACCTGGTTTTTCCAGATCAAATCCAGCCGGCAAAATGCCAGCTTATACGTGTCACATTATAAGCACATTCCCGGATTGCGGGAACAGCATTTTTAATTAATGTCCACCACCATGCATCATTTTCACAGCATGGGGTATTACATTCAGGATTATTTCCAAACATTCTCGTACAGCTTTGGGGCTTCCCGGCATATTAATTATGAGAGTATTCTTCCGCATACCAGCGATGCCTCGTGACAGGATCGCTTTGGGTGTCTTCCTGAAACCTTCGACTCTTAGAATTTCGCTAAAACCAGGGGCCATTCTTTCACACACGGATGCCGTCGCCTCCGGCGTAACATCGCGAGGTCCAAGTCCGGTCCCGCCGGTAGTTAGTACCACGTCAATATCCTGTTCATCTGAAAAACTCTTGAGTATCTCGGCAATGGCCTGGTAGTCGTCCGGTACTATTTTTTTCTCACATACATCAAAGGTATCTTCAGGAAGCATGTCTCTAATGGCTTGCCCGCTTATATCCTCTCTACTGCCTTCAGTGCAGCTATCACTGATTGTCAATATCGCTACTTTAATTGCCATTGGTAATAATCTCTATAGGGTCACCAACATTTATTGCCCCTGCTTTAACCACTCGTGCAAAAACACCTTCCCGCGGCATAATACAGTCGCCAACCTGCTCGAAGATTTCACATCGACTATGACATTTCTTTCCAAACTGTGTTATTTCAAGCTCAACTTCAGCGCCCAGCTTCAGCTTACCGCCGATTTTGAAAGCACACAGATCGATACCTTCCGTGGTGATATTCTCGGCAAAATTGCCGGGCGCGACTTTTGCGCCTTTTGCAATCATTTTATCTATGGATTCGAGTGCAAGTAAACTTACCTGTCTGTGCCAATTACCCGAATGAGCATCCCCAATAATACCAAAGTCCGCCTTCAATTCAGCTCTGGGTACATTCGTTTTTTGCGTACCTTTTTCCTGTGAAACCGATATCGCCTTAATCCTGCCTTTTGTAGTCGCCACTTTTTCCACCGGTTTTTTCAAGTAATTTTACGTTGGTTATGACCATATCCTTGCCTTTGTACTTCAGCATATCATAGATAGTAAGACACGCCGTACCTGCTCCTGCAAGAGCTTCCATCTCGACACCAGTCTTGCCCGAGGATTTAACTCTCACAGTTACTGTAACCGACCAGTCTTGTTCATTCAGATTAAAATCAACATCAACAGCTTCAATCAGGATAAGGTGACACATTGGTATTATCGCAGGAGTGGATTTCACCGCATTTATTGCGGCAACTTTTGCAGTCGCAAGCACATCACCCTTGATACAAATACCCTGCCTGACAGTTTGAAAGGCTTGCTCACCAAGGACAATTGTGCCGCTTGCCTTTGCGGTCCTCAGGGTAATATCCTTGATACTTACATCCATCATTCCACTATTATCCGTCACAGTTCTCAGCCTCCAACTTTGCACATAGAAAACCCGTTTTTAAATGAGTTCAACTTTGTATAGTTACCCTTTTCGCTTATTGTCTTTTTTAGCAAATTCAGCATCGCCTTCTCACTCGCTCCGCTGCGGATTAGTTTTTTGAGATTGTAGGTATGAGCCGAATACAAACACGGCATGAGCTTTCCGTCACTGGTCAACCGAAGCCTATTGCACGAACAGCAAAAATTTGAAGAACGGCCGCTTATAAAACCTATAGCTCCGGCTGAATCTTCAACCTTGAAATTCAAAGCAGGGCCATGGTTGTGCCCCTCAACGACACTGGAAAGCGGCCCATATTTACGCTCGATAATAGCACGAACGTCCTTGTTGGGTAAATAATCACTTGCCGGATTCGTGTATTTACCGGTCGGGCAGTATTCTATAAATCTGACGGTAAGAGGTAAATGAATGCTCATTCCTGCAAGCGCTGCAATCTGCTCGGCGCTGTCGTTGAGGCCTTTGATTATAACGCTGTTGATCTTAACAGGCTTAAGGCCGGCTTCTATCGCTTTGTAAATACTTTTGGTTACTTTCGGCAGCAGGTCAAATCCGGTAATATTCTTGTAGCTGTCTCTTTGGGCCGAATCAACGCTAATATTAACTCGCTGTAAACCCGCGTCTTTAAGCTGTGCAGCGAGAGGTTCGAGAAGCACGCCATTAGTTGTAAGAGCCAGGCTGTCAACGGCCGGTATCGCTGAGAGTTTGCCAACTAAGCCGACAATATCTTTTCTCACTAACGGCTCACCGCCGGTAAGACGAATCTTGCTTATCCCACATTCGGTAAATAACCCGGCTATACGTTCTATTTCCTCGAACCGCAAAATCTCCTTGTGCTCAAAAAAATCACAATCACCCAAAGGATTACAATAAATGCACCTAAGGTTGCATCTGTCAGTAACCGAAATTCTAAGGTAATCAACACTCATCACTTACAAGACCTAAAAGTTATTTTTCGTTCAAATCAACCTGACCGGAACAACCGTTCCTTCTTCAATTTCCACAACACCAACACCAATACTAACCAGTCCGTCCGCAATGCAGAGCGCATTAATGTGTGCCGAGCCGTGATAGTCAATAGGCTTCAACATACCGGCATCTGTAATCACAACGGGAATCCAACTTTGTCTTTCCGTCTTCTTTCTCCTGAAGGATTCAGCCAATGGCATCTTAACAGCAGCCGGTTTGTAATCATAGCCCATCATCTTATAAAGAAAAGGCTTAACCAAAAGCTCGAATAGTACAAACGTCGATACAGGATTGCCGGGCAATCCAAAGCAATAGATATTTTCTGAGACACCAAAGACTGTCGGCTTTCCGGGCTTTACTGCCACCTTTTCGAACAAAAGGTTTATGTTGTTTTGTTTGAATATCCCCGGCACGAGGTCGAAATCTCCCATTGAAACGCCGCCGGAAACGATAACAACATCGTTCTCCTCAACCGCTTCTTTGAACATCTTATCAATGGCCTCGTCTGTATCTTTGGCGATGCCGTAATTTTTCACAAGCGCGCCCATACTTTCAACCTGCGCAGTAAGCTGGAAGCTGTTGCTGTTTCTTATTTGTGACGGCCCCGGCCTGGATGTCGGCGGAACTAATTCATCACCCGTTGCGAGTATCCCGACCCTCGGCCTTTTCGAAACCACCGGTTGTGCACAACCAACCGAAGCAAGAATCGCAATATGCTGCGGCCTGATGCACGTACCTTTGGGGAGAACGACTTGGCCATCTTTGATGTTTTCACCCCTGAGACAAATGTTGTCATCTGTATTTTCACCGACAAAACGGACAGTACTATCAGTGGGATTCTCGGTAAACTCAACCATAACGACACAATCGGTGCCTTGCGGCACTGCGGCACCTGTCATAATTTTCGCACACTGATTCGGTTCGATAGATTTCGTGGGTGTATATCCCGCAGGAATGGTTTCAACTACCTCAAGCTCATTGGCCAAATCAGCTCTTCTGCAGGCGTAGCCGTCCATTGCAGATTTATTGAATGGCGGCATGTCCATATCCGATTTGGCATCCTCAGCTAATATCCGGTTTATTGCATTGGCAATATCAACACGTTCGGTGCCGAGTCTGCGAGCCGAATCCAAAACAGTTCTGAGAGCTTCTTCAAACGGTATCATTCTTCCTGCTCATAATATACTTACCTGCAATGGCTCCTCGTATTTAGGTTCCGAAATAGTCATTTTATCATTATTTTCCTGTCTTTCAAGAAATATCTTTTTGTCTTAAGCAGCTCTCTTTGCGTTCAAAAAACCCCAGATGAAAAACATTTTTGAGTCATAAAATTGTTCTGGACATTCGTTCAGAAATAAGTTTAAATTCCCTGGTTGAACTTTAGTTTGGAATCTAAGCCAAGAGAGGGTTCGGTATGAACGAGACCATATCTTTCAAACTCAATGAAAAATCCGTAAGCGTAACTACAGACAGCGAACGTATGCTTCTATGGGTATTGCGGACCGACCTGGGTCTGACCGGTACGAAATATGGCTGTGGTAAAGCAATGTGCGGTGCGTGCACTGTTATAGTTAACGACAGGGCCGTACGGTCATGCACGCTTCCCGTCAGGAGCATCAAAGGTAAAAATGTTCTTACCATCGAAGGCCTGGCAAAGAACGGGAAACTGCATCCAATTCAGGAAGCGTTTGTAAAGCACGATGCTCTTCAATGCGGTTTCTGTACGCCGGGTATGATTCTCAACGCTTATAGTCTTTTGTTGAGGAACCCGGAACCGACCCGCGAAGAAATCATCGAGGGCATGGAAGATAACCTGTGTCGGTGCGGAGCACATATTCGAATTATCCGAGCTATCGAATCTGCATCTCAGGAAATGAAAGGAGCCAGGTAAAGATGAACGAGGATAAATTGCAAGTCGCAGAGCACAGCCATGCCGAGGATCTCTATCCGCTTAGCCGTCGAGAGTTTCTGCAGGGCTTAGGTAGTGGAATCGTAATCTTCTTCGCTGTAGGGGGGCCGTCAACGGCAAAGGGACAAAGCCGTGGCAACAAAGAACGACCTGATTTTAATGCCTATCTGAGGATAGGAGAAGATGGCAGGGTTACTTGTTTCACCGGCAAGGTCGAGCTGGGACAGGGACCCATTACTTCTCTTGCCCAGACATTGGCAGATGAGCTTGATGTATCTTTGGAATCGGTTGATATGGTTATGGGAGATACGGCTCTCTGTCCGTTCGATGCAGGTACGTGGGGTTCCATGACGACGCCGTACTTTGGACCGGTGCTAAGGGCGGCAGGAGCAGAAGCTCGGGCTATCCTGATAGGGCTGGCGGCGGTGCGTCTTAAGGTGCCGAAAGACCGGTTGGCCGTCAAGGACGGAGTCGTGTTTAACAACACTCGCAAGTCACAAAAGGTCACCTACGCCCAACTAACCAAAGGCAAGAAGATTCAAAAGCGGCTGGAACAGGAACCCCAGATAAAAACAGTCGGACAATATAATCTGATTGGAAAACCTGTCAACCGCCTCGACGCTCGGAAAAAGGTAACGGGCGAGGCCAAATATACAGGTGACATTCGCGTTGCCGGTATGGTGTCTGCAAAGATTCTGCGGCCTCCGTCTCATGGCGCCAAGATAAAAAGTCTGGATACTTCAGCAGTTGACAAAATCGAGGACGCACAGGTGGTCCGGGACGGTGAGCTAATCGCTGTTCTGCATAAAAATCCCGATGTAGCTGAGAAGGCCCTGGGAACAATACAAGCAGAATATGACATTCCTGAAGCGCGTTTTGATGATAAGAGTGTTTTCGATTATTTCATCGATAATGCCGGCGGCAGCAGAGTAATTTCCAATGGTGGTAATATCGAGAGCGGGCAAAAGCTTGCCAAATATATGGTTGAGGAAACGTACTTGAACGGCTACGTTGCGCACGCTCCGATAGAGACCCACACCGCCGTGGCACACTTCGAAGGTGACAAGCTCACAGTCTGGGCCTCAACTCAAACGCCTTTCGGCCTTCGGGGGGCTTTGACCCGTGAGCTGGGTATGTCGGAAGAAAACATCCGTGTTATTGCACCTTTCGTAGGAGGTGGGTTTGGCGGAAAGATAAGCAACGGCCAGGCCATGCAGGCAGTCAAACTGGCAAAGATTGCAAAAAAACCAGTCCAGCTTGTCTGGAACCGTGAAGATGAGTTCTTCTATGACACGTTCAGACCCGCCGCTGTTGTTAAGATTAAGTCGGGGATAGCTGATTCAGGCAAGATAGTGTCGTGGAATTACGACATATACGGCATGGGCGGAAGGGGCTCTCAGCTTTTCTACAATATACCAAATCATCGTACGACCGTTTGCAGAGAGCTGAAGAATGGTAAAACAATGCACCTTTTGGGTACAGGCCCCTGGCGCGCACCCGACAACAACACAAACAGCTTTGCGCGAGAATCGCACATAGACGTCATGGCAGCCAGAGCGCAAATGGACCCGCTGGAATTTCGCCTGAAGAATGTAACCGACGAGAGAATGCGAAGAGTACTTAAAGCAGGGGCTGACAAATTTGGCTGGACACCGGCCGGGAAGGCCCCCAGCGGACGAGGCTACGGGATGGCTTGCGGTAGCGACGTAAACGTGCCTGTTGTTCTTTTCGCAGAGGTCAAAGTTGACGAGCGAACCGGAAGCATAGAGGTCAAACGCGTCGTATGCGCCCAGGATTTAGGCCTCGTCATTAATCCGGAAGGAGCTATACTACAAGTAGAAGGCTGTATAACGATGGGTCTGGGTTATGCGTTAACCGAAGAAGTCCACTTCCAGGGTGGAGATGTTATCGATATGAACTTCGATAGTTATGAGCTGCCCCATTTCTCGTGGGTGCCGAAGGTCGAAACGGTGCTGATAGAAGCCGATGAATCTCCTTCAAGAGGAGGTGGAGAGCCGGCCATTATTTGTATGGGCGGAGTTCTTACCAATGCTGTTTACGATGCCACGGGAGCCAGATTGTTTCAAATCCCGATGACTCCGAGACGTGTAAGGCAAGCACTCGCAAACCGTGCCTGACATGCAGCTTTAACAGCATAGACGAATTCACTTCTCAACAGTGATTTTCACTCGCTGGATAGTGTTATTGCCTGATTTGGGGAATGGTCGCGGCATAGGCTGGGCGATCCCGTTGGCATCGATAGTGCGGCAGCGAAGGTCATATTGTCCCGGCTGTTCAGCCTTAAGCAGTGCTGCCCAATGGGCAATCGTGTTGGGTATTGGCCAGTGGTGCGGCTTACCGCTGTCAGCATTAAACTGACGTGGAATTGAAGGCAGCTTGCCATCGGGAAGTCCTCCTCCCCAATTTTTCGGAGGAGGCAGGATATCCGCATCCTTCCACTCGGCCCGGGTAAAATAAGGGTCATCCTTTGGAAGAGGCTTATCCTGCGGACAAAGCCAGTACTGAACCTTGCTCAGGCCGGACATGCCGACCTCTGCAACTCCCGTTATCGGCACGAGCTGCCCGGCTTTTATCTTCTTTGGCGTATGGATAAAGCGCGCGGAGGTTTTAATATAACTGACCGTGTCGTTGTTCCAGCCTGCGTAGGTATCGTTGGCCTGGAAATTATTCGTTAATATAATGCGTTGGAGCCACTTCACACACTTATTGCCGTATTCGCCCGGCACCATCATCCGAACCGGGCCGCCCCGTGCAGGCGTAAGCCATTGGTCATTGAGTTTGTAGCACAGCATTACAGGGTGCTTGCCCGGCGGGTCTTCCAGAACACGGCCAATAGGCAGGGAACTCTGGAATCTCTGTTCCGGGTCGTTGTTGTGGTAACCATAGTAAAAGACACGCCGAACATTACCGGCAGGACGGGCCAACCATACCACATCCCTCAGAGGTACACCCTCCCATAATCCCATTCCACATGGAAAACGGCCGTTCGTGCAGGTCATCACGTTCATAAAACGCACGGCTTTTGTCTCAGCAAGCTTCATTAGCCCATCGAAATTCATAGCCGTGCCGGAAACCCTGGAAAGGGGTCGTTCAACTTCAGCATTACTTTCGGGATCGGCAAAAACCTCAAGCTCCCATGTTTCACGCGCCAGCCCTACTTCGCGAAGTTTTTCAGGCGGCAGTTTATGCGGCGGCGGTTTACCTCGACCGTAAGTGCGAAAATCCTTTTCTTGAGTGAGATACTCCAATTTCGAAACGGCCTCAGCAAGCAGCGGGTCGATTTGGCCATCATGCTCCTGAGCCCAGAGCTTTGAAATACTCAGAGCAGCTGCTCCCGCCGTGCCGAGCTGAAGGAAGTAACGACGGGTAACGTTACTGTGTTCTTTCGCGAGTTGTTTTATTAGGTCCATTGTATAATGAATTATAAGTATTTCTCATGCCCGCTGTCAAGAATTTCCTGCGCGTATTGTTATTTGCTCAATCACTCATTTTGATTGATATTTTAATTAAAAATTTGTTGTGTCATTATGTCGACCGCTATGACTGACCAAACATACCAATGACTCCTTAGCAGGTATGTTTGCCAAACATACCTTAAAACGTTCGAAGCTAAGGTAGCTTCTGCCTGTGATGCGTCTGGATACGTAAACATCTGATGAACGGGCTTCATCCAGGATTGTTCCGTCCGGGGACAATACCGTAACATCTATATGTTTCCTGATAGCCGCCCCGACACAGTCACGCCGCCTCAAAACCCCGGTTATTACAAAACCATCGTCTTGCTCGTAAGCACCGCTCCAGGCAATATAGACCTTGCCCATATTACGCTGCTCTAAACTGAGCACGCCGCTATCTACAAGATCAACTCGATTCGTGACACAGCCTGATATGACAACAGATATCACGCTGAAACCCAGTGTAATTATAGTAGCTGAAAATTTCTTTCTCATTATCAAATACCCTCAGAAATACACGTTCTTTCGTAACACAACCTGTTCAGTCATTTAATTTGATTGCAAACCATTGGTAAAACTCCGTTCTTAGACGGCGTTTTCACTGCGTTCCCCACTGCTGATGCGGACAGCCTGTTCAAGCGGTAAGACATAAATCTTTCCGTCACCACGCAGACCGGTATGCGCCGCCCATTCAACCGTTGAGAGAACTTTGTCAACCACTTCTGCATGGCAGGCGATCTCAAGTCTGATATGGGGTTTGAAATCCAGAGAAATCTCCGGTTTCTGCGTCGGATCATGCTTGCTTCTGTCGCGTCCGAAGCCGTGGATTTTTGAGCTGCTGGCTCCGGTAAGTCCTCCGATTTTATGCAAAGCCAGCATCACTTCTCCGAATTTGTTTTCCTTGATAAATGCGATTACCATTTTCATAATCAGATTCCTTTTACTTTGTATGTTCCTCTTTAAATATCAATACTCCACAACTGTTTCATCCCGGTTAAAAATTATATAAAGCACAGGAAGTATTATAAGAGTCAGGCATAGGGAACTGATAAGCCCGCCGAAGATCACAGCTACCAGGGGTTTCTGTATCTCGGAACCTGCGCCGGTTGCGTATAGCATCGGCAAAAGTCCCGCCAGCGTAGTCAATGTGGTCATTATCAATGGCCGTACGCGAAGTCGGCAGGCCTCGATAACCGCATCGTGCACCTTTCTGCCTCCTGCCCGCAATTGATCGAAAAAAGTTACCAGAACCAGCCCATTTTCTACTGCTACTCCCAATAATGCTGTAAAGCCAACGGAAGCTGCGACACTTAGATGAATATTAAGAAAATAAATGGCCAAAATACCGCCGACCAGTGCAAATGGTAAATTCACCAGAATCAAAACTGCACTTTTGAGGGAATTTAGCGAACTGAATAACATCAAAAATATCAAAAGAATCGCCGCTGGAACAACCATTTTAAGACGCTCCATAGCCCTTTGCTGATTTTCAAACTGTCCGCCCCAGGCAAGCCTGTACCCTTCGGGTAGTTGACTTTCGATTGATGCCAGTTTTCGTTTTGCTTCATCGACAAAACTGCCCATGTCCCGGCCCCTGACATTGCACTCAACAATCAGCCTTCGAGTGGAATCCTCTCGACTTATTTGAGCAGGCACTTCCACTTCCTCTATTGTTACCAACTCTCCTAACGGTACATTGTAACCGGCTGGAGTCGGAACCAGCATCTGCTCGATTACATCGATGTCACGTCGGTTTTCTAAAGGAAATCGCACCTGAACATCAAATCTTTTCTGGCCTTCATAAATTGTTGTGGCGACGCCTCCTCCAATGGCGGTCTTGACCAGCAGGTTGATGTCCTCGATATTAATCCTATGGCGAGCCAGCGCCTGGCGGTTCATGCGTATCTCGATTTGAGAAAACCCTGAAATCTGTTCTATTTTAACATCACTGGCGCCTTCAATGTCGCTCAGAATAGGTGCTATTTTCTCAGCTGTAGTTCGCAAAACTTCCATATCATTGCCAAATATCTTTACGGCAACATCCGACTTGATACCACTGATAAGTTCATTGACCCTAAGAGCGATCGGTTGAGAAAACGCCGGTTTTATCCCAGGAAATGCGGCAAGCTCACTGTTGATTTCCTGTACTAACTCTTCGCTGGAACGGCCAAATTGACTCTCATAATTGGGCTTGAGCATAACAAAGAGATCGTTCTGTTCCGGTCCCATTGGGTCCTCGGCGATTTCAGCACGGCCCGTTTTGGTAACAATGGTTTCGATTTCGGGAAATTTGGCCAGTAACCGCTTTTCCATTTCAGTAGCTTGTAATGCCGAGCCTTTTATACTGGCCGTTGGCAGGCGAACTACATTGATTGCGATTGATCCTTCGTTTAGCGGTGGTAAAAACTCAGTTCCGAGTTTGGGCAGCACTGAAAACGAAACAGCCATAACGGCAGCAGCGATAACAACGGTTATCCAGCGTCCCCGCACGGCGGTTGTCAGCACAGGCATGTACATACGCTGAATAAACCTTACCAGAAAATTTTCACCGCCATCATTTCTTGTACGTTTGACCAGAATAGAACCAATAACAGGTACGATAGTTAAAGTTGACACCAATGATCCCATAAGGGCAAAGCAAATCGTCAACGCCAGCGGTTTGAACATCTTGCCCTCCATGGCCTGGAGTGAGAATAGCGGTACGAAAACGACCATGATGATCAGGATTGCGAATATTACAGGCTTGGCCACTTCTCGCAGCGCCTCAAGAGCTATTGGAATTCTTGATGCATCGGAATCAGCCTTTTCACGCATGTGCCGGGAGATATTTTCTGTTACAACGATGGCTCCATCGACTATCATCCCGATGGCGATGACAAGCCCGCCGAGACTCATAAGATTTCCGGTTATTCCCTGCCAGCTCATTATCAGAAATGTTATTGCTGCCGTTATCGGAAGTGATATAGCCACGGTGAAAGCGGCACGGATATCCCACAAGACAATGAAAAGAACCAGTATGATGAATATGATTCCCTGGCCGAGAGCCGTTGAGACTGTCCGAATGCACGCCTGTATAAGGCCGCTCCGGTCGTAAAAAGGGGAGATTCGCACGCCCGCCGGAAGAGATTTCTGGATTTCCGGTATCTCTGCCCGGACTCGGTCCACCACGTGTTTGGAGTTGCTGCCTTTGAGCATGATCACCATACCGATTACGGCCTCTCCTTTACCGTCCTTAGTAACGGCCCCGTTTCTTGTTTGGTGGCCGATTTGTATCTGGGCGATATCTTTCAGGTAAACCGGTGTGCCGCCTTCAGCCTTCAGGACGATATTCTCGATATCAGAAATACCCTGAGCCAACCCTTTGGAAACAACATTGATCTGCTCCCAGTCTCTTTCTATGAAACTGCCTCCGGCGTTTGAATTGTTCACTTGCAAGGCATCGAGAATCTCATTCAGTGAAATGCCGTATTTTATCAGAAGGGACGGGGCGGGAATCACATGGTATTGTTTGACAAAGCCGCCGAAACTGTTGATCTCAGTTACGCCCGGCAGTCGTCGAAGCTGCGGGCTGATTATCCAGTTCTGTATAGTCCGCAAATCCATAAGGCTTTGTTCGGCGTTTACCAGTTCCATTCCGCATTTCTGACATTTTCCCTCGGTCTCGGACCACATCTGTTTGTGCTCAGGACAGTAATATCCGCTCTCCAATACATACTGGTATATCTCACCAAGCCCGGTGGATACAGGCCCCAATTCCGGCTCCACACCTTCGGGTAACTCATCTCTGACCTGAGCCAAACGCTCAAATACCAACTGTCTGGCAAAATAAGTATCGACATCGTCTTCAAATATGACAATAACTTGAGACAGATCTGTCTTGGAAAGAGATCGTACCTGTTTGACATTCGGCAAGCCCCCCATATCAATCTCGATGGGAAACGTTACCAGCCGCTCTACTTCTGACGGCGTAAGGCCGGGAGCTTCGGTTAGGATCATAACCTGCTGATTAGTTACATCAGGAAAGGCATCGATGGGTAAGTTTTTCCAAGCAAAAATTCCTGCTACCAACAGTACAAGGCTGCCAAAAATAACAAGGAGTCTCTGCTTAAGTATAAAGTGTAGAAAATTATCCAGCATTGTAATTCGATCCTTTCGTTAATCAGCGCAGCCTGCGCCCATTTTTTCGCGTAAAATGTCACTTTTAAGCATAAAAGCACCGCCTGTTACTATCTTCGCGCCTTTGGGAATGCCACTTAGGATTTCAACAAAATCGCCGTATTTGGAACCTACGGCAACATCCCTTCGAACCCATAAATCATTTTTCCACTGCTGAAAAACAAAAGCCTTGCCTTCGTCGGAAAGGACAGCGCTGGAAGGAACCGCCGTTATGCTGCCATTGAGAGGAACGGATATTTCGGCCTCTGCGAACATTCCGGGCTTGAGCTTGCGTTCTTCGTTTTTCACCTGGACGCGGAGCTTAACGGTGCGTGTATGTTCATCTACCTGGCTGCCGATAAGGTCAACTACTCCGTCGAACACTTCGCCTTCAAAGGCTTTTACTCGCACCTTTGCCGAGACCGTCCGACCTGATGAGAGCCGATTGTGAAGCACCGCCAAATCTTTCTCATAAAGGTCGTACCAAATCCAGACATTAAAGAGATCGGCAATTGTATACAGGATCTGAGTAGTATCGATCAGTGCGCCGGTAGAGACATTCTGGGCGATAATCGTACCGGACTGCGGTGCTCGCAGCACCAGTTCCGCAAATAGACCGTTCTCTTTTTCATTTTTGGTTGCGTTTATTTGCTCGGCGTCAAGGCCGAAAAGACGCAGTCTTCTTTCAGCCGCCGCGTAATAAGCCTGGGCGGCTTTAAGCTCGCTTAAAGCGCTGAAGTAATCGGCCTTGCTGCTGATTTCTTGGAGTTCCTTTTCTCGCTCAAATGTCGAGGTTGCCAATTCCAGCCTCGCCTGGACATCCAGGAACTGTGCTTTTGCCAGCCCCAGATCGGCCGAGTGAATAACAGCCAGCGTGTCTCCTTTTGCCACCTCCTGACCCAGCAGCTTTTCCACCCGTTTGACCTGGCCGCTGCCGGTTGAAACCACATCTACGACTCTTGTCTTATCTAATTGCACCTGGCCGGTGAGCTTCAAGGTCGTTGTGCGTGGCGTGTCCTTAACTACGGTTGTTTCGATTAATGCCTTCGCCACCGAAGGTTGAATTTTGACTACGCCCATCTCATAACGGCACTCATCACATTCAATAGTGCGTATCCCATGTTCACACATAGCTTCTTCGAGAGATCCTGTATCGGTTGTCGAATCGGCATCAACTGTTGAAGATTTAACATCGACTTCGGCGAAACCTCGGGATCCGAAATGCAGGTTTCCGGAAAACCAAAGTATAGTCCCAGCGAGAACAACAAATATGAACAAGGCCGTACCAAGGTTATTTGCTTTTGTTATGATAGAAGTATTATTTTGGCGTCTTTTTTCGGACATTATGGAGTCCTCCTATTTACTTTCCTGAGCTTTTGATTCGAGTGAATTTTGTACGCTGTCAAGGTCCTGGCCGATCAAATGTTCTACGTCAGCTTTAGCAATATGGTAAGAAGCAAGAGCATCTATATATCTTGCTTTGGCTTCGAATAAAGTTCGCTGCGCATCCAGTACATTCAAATAATCCAGCTTGCCCTGTGTGTAACCTGTCTTTGAAGCTTCAAAAACACCTTCGGCCCCCTGCAATACATTCTTATCCAGTTCAGTGGCTTCTGTATATGCGCTTGAAAGTGCCTGATAAGCTTTTGCTAATTTCATTTGCACTCTGGTATAGGCCGCTCTTTGCTCTTCTCTTGCCCTGGCAAGCTCGTAGCTTGCCTGGAGTTTACCCGCCTGGTTTTTGTCTGAGATTGGCAACGGAATAGAAATGCCAAACAATATTGCATTATCATCTGTTTCATTGAATCTCTGCAGACCTCCACGAAGCGTAATATCTGAAATTGCCTTGGCTTTTTCCAGCTCCAAAGCGGCCTTGTCCTTATCAATTTCCAGAGACCAGCGTGCAATGTCCGGATTCTGCTCAATCAAATCCGTCAATTCCTCAATAGATGGTATGGGTGATAAAGAGTCAATCCGGCCTGCTGCACTTATAAACTTTGGCTTTGTCCCTGTCCAGGTGGCTGCCAGTTGTTTACGAGTGAACACAAGATACTGTATAGCCTGTTGATGCTGAATCTTAATATTCGATAGCGCTACAATAGCTTTGGTCTTTTCCAATGGAGAATCTTTACCGGCATTAACTCTTTTAGTAACCGTATCCACTAATTCTTCAGAGACTTGCAGCAGTTCCTGAGTTAATTTAAGCCCCTCCTGTGCCGCCAGCACCTCATTAAAGGCCTTGGCAACTTCGGTAAACACATCCAGCCGTTTAGCTTCATAATCCCATCCCGCCAATTCTTTTTCCAGTGAAGCCAGTTTTGTTCGCTTACTGCGTTTATCCCCGAGTTCTATCAACTGGCTCAACTGTATGGCAGTTTCTGCGCCATCAAAACCGCTGCGCTGATCCGGCCCGCCAACTTCCTCAACTTCCACCTCAAGTTCCGGATTTGGCAAAAGAGATGCCTGTAATCGCTTCGCTTCCGAGACACGCACATCCCAGGAAAAAACCTTAAGCTCAGGATTGTGCATTAACGCCAAAGCCAGGGCCTGACGTAAAGTAATAGGGCCGGTTGGCTCGGAAATTTCAGGAACATCCGGGTTTTCCACGGGTTTTGCGGGAGGCTGGAAAGTACTGAAGCCCCGTCCCAACAACTGTCGTTGAGGCAACGTAACATCGCTGCTTTGTTCCATGCAGCCTGAAATAACAAGTGCAAACAGCATAACTAACAGTAAAAGTTTAATACACATTACAGTAATCCTAATTTATAAATCCGGATTTAAGTCTCTTCTGAAAGGCTCAATTCGTGGAGTATCAGAAGATGACAGAATGCTACCCAGCCATTTACATTAAATGTTTTGTAAATGTCATAGAAAAGAAATGCTCATCCGGCAGATCACACCAGCAGGATTACAGTTCGCAGAGGATCAAAATAAGAAGTGTCAGTAAAACTATTTGAAGTAAAATAATATGTGGAACAAACATCCTTGTAGGTAACTGCAAGAATGCTTGTAGCTGGTACTGTAAATTTTTGATTCAACTGTTGAGGAGTACGAGAAACCTTTGCCAGTCCACTGGAAATCGGGACGTCTATACAGGGTCCACAATGATTGCATATTTCATGACCTGCTTGTGAGGAAAACACGCTTGTATCCGAAGCAGAGGATTGATCCGGGTCATCACAGCGTTCATGGAAAGTAGATTCGAATTCAATATGGCCATCCGCACCAAAACATAGTACTTTCCAATGTGTTAAATTGGCTGCTATCGAAATGCAGAGAACCGCAATAACACATTTTTTATACATCTGTTTTCCTGTTAATTTCAACATCGTTTAAGCATTTTAATATATCCAAACGAAAATGCAAGCATAATGCGTACTTCTTATTTGTTGGCATTATTAAAAGAACTATACGATATATGCTATGAAATGTTCTTTCAAGTACAGGAAACAGCAACAGACAAATTGAATATGTCCTCAATATTTCTCGAAGTTTCGACACCAAAGTATTTGATGGTACCTCTTTAAAAGTAACACTAAGAACTCAATATATTTCTTATCTCTTCAATTCTGAAAAGTTATTATATCTTTACCGTCAAATCTTCTGGTATTGTCTGGCGTCTTTTTTTACGACGATTTATGGTCCTTTTCTCACAGTTGACAGCCGGCTTGTCTCCCGAAGCTACCTGAAGTGCTTCAAGGGCCGTCTCAGCATATAAGTCAGCTTCCATTTCCTGCCAGAGTCCCTCGGCACGGTTGAATAGGCCGCCCGATACCATTATCCACATGTCCGGCCACGCATTTACTGATTTGATGGTATCAATCAGTCTCCTCACGCCAGGCGCCTGTTTTGGACCTGTACCATAAATTAACAGTATGTCGGGACCATATTCGTTTGAAAAAGTAAGGATATCATCGTTTGTTAGTCCACCACCAAGAAATCGTACATCCCAGCCATTGCTTTCAAACAAATCTGTCATCATTTGAGCACCAAGCTCCTGTATTTCTTCTGGTGCGCAACAAACAACTATCTTTTTATTCTTTCTTGTTCTGCGTGGCAGCTTGTTCTGAAGCTGGTCCACTATATTGCGATTAACACGCGTTGCCAAATGTTCCTGTATAGGAGTAATTTTGTCATCACGAAGTAGTTTTTCAATTTCAACCATAATCGGCCATATTATATTTACATATACCGAATTGGCAGGTATGCCGCTTTGAAGTGCTTCTTCAATAATCGCTCGGCAAGCTTTTCTATCTCCCTGTAAAAGTGGTTCCAAATATCTGGCTAAAATGTTTTCCTTTATCATTGTCTAATCTCCATTCAAATTCATTCTATATTTACTTGCTTTATCTATATTCCCATATATAAGCAACCCAAATGCCCATAATGTTAATCTGGGCAATATAAGTATCGGAGGGTAGCTAAAAATATCTTTAGTTAAAATAGAGAATATGGGCACTATTGAGAGTCTTGTAATTTAATAAACTTTTTATATCCTATTTATTGACAGGAGTTTATAAAAAATAAGTTAATTTTTCCTGAAAAAAAAGGTTTTTCAATGATATATGTATGAAAAGATATTTAGTAATATGCTTTTCCGTACTTTAATTATTGGAAAATATTATAAGTGTCTAATATTCAATAGAATCTGTCCGTAGGAAGCTGATTTTTCAATTAAATATCAAAAATAAGCATAAAAAGGCCATGTTATGGGACGTTTAATTAAGAAATGCTAAAATAACTGGGATGATTAGTCGTTGCGGAAAAGTGACTTAATGGAATAAATAAAGATAGTTAATTATTTCGTTGCTAAGCTGGAAATATGGGAAATATGGGTTTATTGGGCGAAATATTTTGTTTTTTTTGTTGATTTTACTGGACAAGTAGTCTATAATTCTAAAGGAGTAGTATTGTAGGTAGGAATTCGTTCTTTATTTTGAGAACCTTTGCTTATTTGATTAGCACCGTGTATCGGTCAATAGAAGGAAGGAGGTTGATTCAAGTCGTTCTTAAATCATCCTGGGCAGGTGATGTAAAGAGTATGAAATAAAATAATTATCGGTCGTTTTATTGGAAATTGCCTGCATTTTTCAATTCGCAGGCATAGGTGTCTGAAACAAGAAAGATCGATTTTCGATTTTCCGCATCTTATCTTCAATTGACAATCGAAATTCGATTATTCTAAATGATGTTTGTTGAAGGCATCGGATGTTTTGGTGTGTTGCCAAAATATAATACAAAATACATTTTTGTTTGGAGGAGAACTATTATGTGTAGGAAATTAATTTATGTAATGACGTTCGTTATCGCGCTGAGTAGTACTGCCCATGCTGGGCTGTACGTTTGGAACGGCAGCGCAGAGGACGGCCTCTGGGATACGATCCTCAACTGGACCGTGACAGATTCAGTGTGGACCTGGCCCAACGAAGAGAACGCCGCCGATCCCAACTTTGCGGCATATGTCAACAGCGACGTCCTCGGGATCGACATCATCGACGGGGGAGCGGTCACACGTGAGGACACTCTGCGAATTGGAGGCGCCGACCCAAATTTGGTCCCCGTTCTTACGCTGGACAATGTCAGTTCGCTTAGCGTAAGCGGCAGATTGTCAATTGGATCTAGTCCGGATGGTGCGCCAGTGAGCGGTCTGTTAGACGTTCTGGGCGGAAGTACTCTGACCATTTTGGACGGTCTCAACGGTAATGACATTTATGTTGCCGACAACCCGAACACCGTAGGTACGATTAACATCGTTGATTCAAATGCTGTTATCTTCGACGATATCAATATTGACGAGGGGGAGGGCTATGTCAATATCAGCGGCAGCTCGATTATAACCGCTGACGACATAATCGCCGGCAACACTGCCACTGGCGTGGGCTACGTGGACATAAGCGGGACCGCAACGATTAACCTGGACGACTTGAAAACCAACGCCGGCGAAGGTCACATCACTATCGGCGGGGAAGCAACCCTCAATCTCGACGATCTGATGATCGACGATCCTAACGGAGTGGGCACAATCGACATTGGCGGATCCGCAACGGTTACCGTCGTGGACGATATTGCGATCGACGAAGCCACCGGCACAATAAACATCGGCGGAAACGCAGTGGTTAGCAACGGGGACGATTTTAGTGTCGGTGACGATCCACCCGGCGTCGGAACCGTCAATATCGGCGAAAACGCGACAGTCACCGTTGGGGACGTCCTGTACGTCGGCCATAATGATGACGCAGAGGGTCACCTGACCATAAGCGGCAACGCTACGGTAAATATCCTGGACGATTTGATTATCGCCAACGCCGGAGGCGTCACGGCAACCCTGCACATCAGCGGCAACCCGACGATCCACATCACTGAACAGTTCTACATGAACGACGATGAGGGAGCCCCGGCAAACAGCCAGGTGATAATGGACGGAGGCACGGTCATCGTGGACAGCTACACCACGTTCAACGACGACAATAACGGAACGGCTGAATTTATCATGAACGGCGGAAGCTTCTACTCCGCTGACTATTTGAACCTGAGCGATAACCTCGACGGTATCGCACACCTGACGATGAACGGTGGTGAGATGATTACCGGCGACCGGCTCAGACTGGGTAAAGACGGCGGCGAAGACACAGGCCAGGTGAGGATATTCATGAACGGCGGTGTGCTTCAGGCCGAGGAATTAGACGATATCATGATTACCGACACTCAGATGATTTACACCGGTGGCGAGTTCCGCATCGGTAGTGCCAGCGTTAGCGAAGCTGACATGCAGGGAGCGGTTGACATGGGCTTGATCGTGGCCGAAGGCGTATATAGCATCGTCACCGATGGCGCATATACCGTGCTGAATCCAAAAGCCAAAACAATAGCCAAGGTACCGAGACCTGTTGATGGGGCCGAAGGTGTTTCCACAAGTCCACTTCTTAGCTGGGTTGCTGGAGAAACTGCCGCATCGCATAATGTGTATATCGGCGAGAGTTTTGAGGATGTCAATGCCGGTGCCGAGAGCACATTCCAGGGCAATACGGAGGTTGCCAACTTTGTTCCCGAACTTGTTGTACGCAAAACTTACTACTGGCGCGTCGATGAGGTCGAGGCCGACGGTGCGACAATATACATCGGTGATGTCTGGAGTTTCACAGTCGAGGAAAATATCACGCTTGATGATTTTGAGCACTACAACGACGTCGACAACCTGGTCTTCGATGCCTGGGTTGCCGCCGGAGGCGCCGCAGTTGGTAACGTAGAGGCGCCGTACATGACACCGCATTTTGAGGGTGCCGATGTTCAAGCTATGCCTCTGTTCTTTGACAACGTTTCTGAGGCTACACTTACATTAGACCCCGCACAGAACTGGAGCACTGGTGTTGGTGGAGTCGAAGCACTCACGCTTTCGTTCCGAGGCAGCAAGCCGGAACTGGATCCCGGAAGCGCCAGCTATGACGCGGAAACCGGAGTCATTACAATTGTCGGTCGCGGAACTGATATTTGGGGTGAATCGGACGAGTTCCAATACACCTACCTGACTCTCTCAGGTGATGGCTCAATGACAGTAAGACTTGAAGACCTTGCTGAAACAAACAACTGGTCTAAAGCCGGCATTATGATTCGCGAGACTCTGGACGCTGGGTCAAAGCACGCCTCAGTGTACGTGACAACTCCGGCTAATGGAATTAGATTCCAGGCAAGGCCGGAAACTGATGCCAGCTCTACCGCCGACGACGCTGTTGCAACGGATGAGGCTAAGGCACAGACGGAACCGGTCTGGCTCAAGTTAGTCAGAACTGGCGATGAGTTCAATGCCTACTATGCTTTGCCGCTTCCCGAGCCGGAGCCGATCGACCCGAATGCACCGGTCGACCCGAATGCACCAGTCGACCCGAATGCACCGGTCGACCCCAATGCACCGGTCGACCCGAATGCGGAACCGGAACCCGAACCGGAACTGGAGTGGATTGCAATGGCCTGGAATCCTCTGGTACTCCCAATGGATCCCAACGTGTTCATCGGTCTGGCACTGACATCACATTCAGGACCTGAAGTTTATGCTACGGCCATTTTCTCGAATATCGAGGCCGATGGAGGTCTTGGCGACTTACCGTTTAAATCGACAGAGATAGGCTTAACGACTACTCAATCACCGGCCTCGCTCTATGCCGCAATTGAGGATTCTGCCGGCGGTATTTCGATTGTCAAGCACCCCGATGCCGAAGCTACGTTGATCGATGAGTGGACTAACTGGTCCATTGATTTAAGCGAGTTAGACATAGACATAAGCAATGTTGCCAGGGTGACCATCGGTGTGGAACCAATAGCTTGCGATGATCCGTTCGTTTGCCCCGTGTTAGACAATACGGGCAAAGTCGACATCGACGATGTGCTTCTGATACCGGACGTTGCTGTGTATGACGGAACTCTGGACGGATGGGACCATGACAACAGTGTTGACAAATGGGACGGTTCGGCTCCCGGCGAAGGTAATCCCGGTGGCTTAGCAGCACTTACCGAAGACGGTGTGACTTACCTGCGACTCCAGGATACTGGCGATCCTCGGGATTACGGTGATACTGTTCCGACCGGTAAGACTAACTACAGCCTCTATCTTACCCAACCGACCGATTTTGTTTTGGACGGGGCAATAATTGAGTTCCGAGCACGCTTGGCGACTACAGGAACGTTGGATGCTTGGCGCAAAGACGGAGGCTCAATGTCCTGGACAGGCCTTTTCGACTGGCCGGCTGGTGGTCTTGGCGGCAGCTTTGAAAATGGCACCTTTGAAGATTATGGAAGAGGCAATATTGGTATTGCCGAAAAGGGACAGGGCGTTATTTCCTTCGTACTGTCAACCAGTGGACTTATGGTTGGCAACAGCGGCAATAAGGTCTCTGTAGATGATGCTACACAGTGGAATACCTACAAGATCGAAATTTCTGCCGGTGGTTCGGGTACGCACGTATTGAAAGTCTCAGCAAATGGTGGAGATGTACAGACGTTTAATGTTACTGCGGGCACAGGTGTTGTAGAAAATGGAACATACATCACCATCGGTTCTCCCGACCTTGCAGGAAGAGTTGCAACTGCATTTGATGTTGACTATATCAAGCTCAGTTGGTAATAAAGAAAGGCTAAGATCTTTAGCATAGTTTAGTTAAATTCTCGGGTTTGGGGGCGCTAATAAATAGTGCCCCCGGACCCTGTTTTTTTAGAATTGATTTGGTTCAAACACTGGAAGATTAGGAAAGCACGCTCCGGCTTTCTCGGAGCTACAGCATCAGCGGGGAAAATTGTCCCTCAATATGAGGTCTAAGGACATCAAATACTTTGATTTGCTTACTTGTTCTTGCTAATTGTCAACGCTGAAAATGCACATCAGCAAAATCCATAAAACGCTGCCAGTCGTACTCGGTAAGATTATGGCCGCCTGAACGGACGTGATAACCAATGGTACCTTTTTGAACAGGCTGGTCAAGACCCGGCATCTGTCTGACACCCAGCCCCCTTAGACCCAGCAAACGATAAACACCGCTGGCATATCTGCACGCTAAGAACTCACCTCGCGGGTCGGCCCATAAATCCCCGTCAGCACTGGTTACATATACCGGGCGAGGTGCCATCAGTGCAATCAGCATGTGCTGGTCAACCGGCAGGTCGTCTTCTTCTCCATTGTATTTTTTAAAATTCTCGCAGAACCAGTGTGGAAAGCTTTTATTAATACGCTCAACGGTTTCTCCGAAAGCCCGGCGACTCAGCGCCGCTCCGCCGCAGCCGGAGTTGTTTGAAATCACAAAGGCAAAACGCTCATCCCTCGCCCCCGCCCAAAGGGCCGTCTTGCCCAAACGCGAATGGCCCAATACAGCAACACGCCTGTTATCAATATTATCGTCGCTCTCAAAGTAATCCATAGCGCGACTCAAACCCCACGCCCATGCGCCAATTGAACCCCAGGCGTCGGGTGCACGTTTACCGTCGATTAGTTTATCGAAAACCGGGTGTACCCCATTCTTAAAACCATCATGAAAATCCGGGTCGATATCGCCATAATAAATTGTCGCCAGGCCATATCCTCTCTTTAGAATCTTTTCAACAGGAAATCTCGAACTGCCCCGCCCTCGGGACTCCTCCTTTGCGCGGTTCTTCACCACTCCTTCGCTTCCGGAGCGCATCCACCTTTCAGAAAGTTTAATAGCCGGATCGATGTGGATGGTATGATTGCCGCCGAAATTCAGGAGAACAAACGCCGGAACAGGCTTTTCGGCTGCATTAGGCAGATAGATAAGGATGTCCATTTTGGGCCCATCTTTTTCGCCGGTAAAGTTCACGGTTACCTGCTTGCGGGTAGCCAAACCACCCAGTGCTTTTTTCTCAAGGTCAAAGACCTCGAATGACATATTCTCTGGCTTGGCTATCGGCGCACGACCATAGACATATTTTTGAAAGAGTTCGAGTATCTCAGGACGGCGTTTCGTACGCCAGGTTTGTGCGTCGGTTACTTTGGCGCCATCGGTGAGCTGTAACGGATTGGGCAAAGTGTATTTCGGAACTCTTTGCTCGGAATAGTTCGTCTCGGAGCGTCCCTTTGTAAGCTTCTCAACCAAATCTGGTGAGGCCCTCCAGCCTTTATTTGCTGCATTACCGAAAGCAAAGTTATCAATTGTAAAGGAAACAATAGCCGAAACAGTCAAATATGTTACGAGTAATTTTCTGTTGAACATATAAAAAACCTCCAAATTCTTCTTTTGACTTCTTAATTGTAATCAATCTTATTGCAGCCGGTCAACAAAAAAGCAAAAGTGTTTAGGGATTTTGGTCGGCTTATGAAAAGGTTAAAAAAAGTTGAAGTTTCGGCACAAACTTAGTAGCATAGCATCCCGGAAGGTTTAAAGATGTTGCGAAGAAGTGTCGTATGATAGAGAAAGACGCTCGAATGGTGGAAATAGGAACGATGGGCTCTGTAATGGCTCAACAGCTTGACGAACCTCTATCGCTGACACATTTGCTGCTGAAAAGAATACTCAGTGATCTTGGGGGGCCATCTGCATCTGAGGCCGTTACCAGCAGCCTCGAGAAAAGTCTTTCGGGAGTTTCCAAATCCATTGAAATACTTGACAGATTTCGCAGTGCCGCCCAGATATCAGGCCAAACAATTATTGCCCCGGTGGACCTGGCCATTGCAAAGGAGATAATCCGCGCCCGCGATGGGAACATCGCCGCAGAAAGCCACACTGACCACGGCACAACATTTCGCGTAATACTGCCCGTTCAACACGTTTATTAAAAACTTAAAATGAGAAATGCAGGCTTATTCAGGCTACCGATCTCAATATTCTTCAGGAGCAATTACTCTGCATGTCTTTTTGTACCTTGTACTCAACGCTATCGACAAGGGCCTGCCAGGATGCCTCGATGATGTTTTCGGAGCAGCCGACTGTGCCCCAGATAGAGCTTTTGTCCCGCGACTCAATTATTACACGTACACGAGCAGCAGTCCCGGCCTTGGCATTAACCACACGAACCTTATAATCAATCAGATGAACATCCTTAATCCCGGGATAAAAATTCACCAGTGATTTTCTCAAAGCAGCATCAAGAGCATTGACAGGACCATCACCCTCGCCTACAACATGCTCAGTGATACCGTCCGGCCTTATGAGCTTGACCGTTGCCTCGGTAACCAATTCCCCTGTGGCGTATTTTTCAACATTTGTATGATATTTCACAAGCTCAAAAGACGGCTTATATGTGCCCATAATCTTTTTGACTAACAGGTGAAAACTGGCATTCGCCGCTTCGAATTGATAGCCCTGGTTCTCAAGCTCCTGAACACGAGCGAGTATCTTTTTAGCTAATTCCTTGTCCTCACCTATCTTTGCCTTTTCCAGCTCAGCCAGGACCGTTGATTTGCCGCTAAGTTCAGATATAAGAAAACGCCTTTCGTTACCGATAACCTCCGGCGCAATGTGTTCATAACTGTATTTACTTTTCCTCAGGGCATTCACATGCAGCCCACCCTTGTGCGCAAAAGCGCTTTCGCCCACATACGGCATATTCATTACCGGTGCGAGATTACCTATTTCAAAAACATAACGGGAAACCTCCGTCAGAGATTTAATGCGTTCGGGACTAATAACATCGAATCCCATCTTAAATGCAAGATTGGGTATGACTACGCACAAGTTTGCATTTCCGCACCGTTCGCCCAAACCGTTAATTGTACCCTGAACATGTCGGGCACCGGCACGAACTGCGGCCAGAGTGTTGGCCGTGGCGCAATCGGTATCATTGTGAGCATGAATCCCAATCATCAAATTGCCAAAACGCTCACAAACAGTCTTTGTGATTTCATATACTTCGTCAACAAGGCAGCCCCCGTTAGTATCACAAAGCACAAGCACATCAGCACCGCCCTGAGCGACAGCATCTAAAACCTTCATCGCATATTCGGAATTTTTCTTGTAGCCGTCATAGAAGTGTTCGGCATCGAAAAGTGTTTCCAGGCCATGCTTTTTCATATACTCGACAGACTCGGCGCAAATAGTAAGGTTCTCATCAAGTGAACAACCCAGAACATCCGTAACGTGCATGTCCCAGGTTTTACCAACCAAAGTAGCAACCTGTGTTTTGCACTGAAGCATCGCATTCAGCGAGATATCATCCGAGACGCTGCAATCGGCTCTGCGGGTAGTACCGAATGCTACAATCTTTGAATTCTCCAAATCAAGCTTGCCGGCCTCCGTTAAGAACTGCATCTCTTTCGGATTGGAAGCTGCATATCCCCCTTCGATATATCCCAGACCAAGCCCATCAAGGCATTTAACGATTGCGAGTTTATCTTCGAGCGAAAAACTGACGCCTTCGGCCTGCATTCCGTCTCGAAGAGTAGTATCATAAAGCTTTATCTTTTCCATAATCGATATAATTTTAGCAAATCACTGCAGGTATGTAAAGCTCAAACGAAAAATAGCCACAATTTGAACAGATTTTCTCCCGATGTGCCGTTCAATGTAGGGGCAATCCCATGTGGTTGCCCTGATTTGCACCAATAGTAAATAATCAATCGAAGAAGCCCTCCTTACTTCCTATACTCCTCAGCATGTTCTTTACAAAGCCACAAATAATGTCCTTCCGGCGTCAATACCTTTTTCAATCCTCCCCATTCCTGATTCGGGTCCACCTCATCTAACAGTTTCCGCAAAGCTCTCAGTTCCATACCTGCAAGCCGCTCTGCCTTTCCTCCTGCCCCGGTCCTCTCAAGCAGCTCCGCTTCCATATAGTCTCTACCCGCTAATTTCTTCGCCAATTCCTCCATCAGCTTAATCTGTCCCGCCAAATCCTTCGCATACTTCGCGCCCATTACCGCTCCGATAGGCCCGGCATAAGCCCCCACAGCCGCTCCGGCCACAGGAGCCGCATACTTAATCACCTTAGCCAACTTCAAAATATCAGGCCCCATATTACCTAAAAATTCCCCCGGCCTCTTTATTTCATACCTGCCCCACGGTCAACTTTATTTTCGCGACAATTCTCGTCATGGGTGGCCTGAGTACCTTCGATACTAACCTGCACAAAGGCCGGGCCATGGTTGCGTAGATAAAGCTTCGCTGTCCCACACCACAGGGTTTACCCGCCGCGGCGGGTAAACTCACGGGGTGAATTTGTGGATATTTAGCCACATATCTCGGAAGTTTGCACGGAAAAATTTTCATCTGTAACTTCCTGATAAATCTCGACTTATGATATTACCCGAAAAAAGTTTAAAAAATTCAAATTTTCTTTCCGAGATTTTCGCAATTTTTGGCAATAGCTTATAGAAGCCTTGTTTTTCGGATGATTCAGGACAGGTTTTTTAAGGTCGGATGAGAAATCGGCTTTAAGGCATTGAAAAGTGAGAACAGCGTTAGGTTTTGACATTATG
>Ga0307378_10002181_pt1 | contig 30564 bp, 34 predicted proteins | sample UN1MG_FD_202238 | JGI IMG/M metagenome (GOLD analysis project Ga0307378, IMG submission 202238) | Soil microbial communities from Risofladan, Vaasa, Finland - UN-1 | ecosystem: Environmental > Terrestrial > Soil > Coastal area > Acid sulfate soil | place: Finland: Risofladan, Vaasa | collected... | reverse complement strand
AGGCTCTAGCATTAAAAAAATGGAATTGTTAAAATATTATGAAAGGCGTAAAACATTACACAAAAGATGGAAAAGAGTGGAAGGGTGCTACTCATAAAATGGGTACTAAACTACACACAGGTAAAATTCATACTAATACTAGTAAACCTTTAGTGCATAAAAAGAAAAAATAATGGCTGTAAAATCAAACACTATCGCAAAACTTGCAACAAAAAAAGTAAGCAGACCAGGCGTACATGCTAAGACGAAAGAGTCATCCATGAAGTCATCTAAGAATTATACGAAAAAATATAAGGGTCAAGGAAAATAGTTATCTTTGTAAAATGGAATCAAAAGGATTAGGAGATACGATTGAAAAAATTACACAACTAACAGGAATAAAGGCTGTAGTTGAAAAGGTTTCGGAGGTAACAAAGAAGCCGTGTGGGTGTCAAAAAAGAAAAGAAAGTCTTAATGACCCTAACTTATTGATTAACAAGATTTTATATTATAAAAATAAATAAATAAATAAACATGGCAAACATACCAGTAACAACAAGATTCATTGGAATCTCAGAGAGCGTAGACTTAACGGAGAGAAAATCAGCACAGATTAATGCTGAGACTGAGCCGTATACAATGCAAGATATATTAGATACTGTACCTGCTGGTTCTCAGGGTCCTCAAGGTCCAGTAGGACAAACAGGTGCGCAAGGTATTCAGGGGGTAGACGGTGCAGTAGGACCAGCTGGGTTAAACTGGCAAGGAGCTTTTGTTGGAGGCACATCATATGTTTTAGATGATGCTGTAAGTTTTGGTGGTGCATCTTGGTTTTGCATTAATCCAACTTCTTCAGTTGTAACTCCAGATATTAATACTACTGACTGGGCTTTATTAGCAAGTCAAGGAGCTGTTGGACCACAAGGTATACAAGGTGTACCTGGTGTATCATTAGCACCTGTTTGGGGTGGCATTACAGGGACTTTAAGCAATCAAACAGATCTACAAAGTGAGCTTAACGGGAAACAAGACGACCTTGTTTCTGGAACAAATATAAAAACAATTAACGGTGATTCTGTACTTGTTTCGGGCGATTTGGGTCTTGTTGAGTCAATAGTTCCAGGATCAAACATATTCGTAGACACAACTGATCCTGCTAATCCAATTGTTCATGCCAATCCATCAAACCCAATGGTAGTTGGTTTAAAGGTAACAGACGGAACTGCTGTAACAGGCACACTTGCTGCCACAATTTCTCAAACTATTCTTATCCCTGCATATACATTTAATGCTACAGGCGGTATGCTTGAGTTTGTTGCAAGGTATCATAAAACAGGGCAATCAGGTAATCATACTTGTGGAGTTATGCTAAGTACAAGTCCAACTGGTGGAGGAACTACAATAGCTTTATTTACTTTAAACGGAGGTAGTGGCGGTGGATCAAATCTTGTTGTTCAAGGAATTAGAACTGCTCGTATATCATCAAACACATTAACTGTTTATCCTGCAACTACTTCAAATCTAACAGACTACGCAGGAATGCCAAATACCACACCTGTTGCATTTGATCCTACTGTAAATAATTACTTACTATTTACTATTGCATTATCAGATATAAACGATAGTTCAGTTGTTGAGATGGCAAGAGCTACTAAGTACGTATAAATAAATAAATAAATAAACATGGCAAACATACCATTAACAACAAGATTCATTGGGATTGCAGATACTGTAAATCTAGTAGAGAAGAAATCAGCACAGATAAACTCTGAGACTGAGCCGTATACAATGCAAGATATTATTGACAGCGTACCAGTTGGTCCTTCTGGACCATCTGCTGGAATATATGTTATTTCGCAAGGATTTAATGCTAACCCCACTATAATGTACCCAGCTTTAGATCAATTAGGTTTGATAAATATGACAAGACTTATTGGGGGAGCATATCACATGAATTTCCCTGCTAATACTTTTGATCCATTGATTCCAAATGCAATAATTAATGTAAAATATCCGCAGTTTTATACATCAGCAGGAAACCAATTTCCTACAATTGCAGTTGCTATTGATTCTGATAGCACAATTTCTATATACACAACTGACTCTTCTGGAAATTTTGCTGATAATATACTTAATTACACAGAAATTAATATAACAGTTTTTAACTAATAAACATTATAATAAATATAAACATGGCAAATCAAAAATTACAAATCAATAGAGCTGTACCAGTTGTCTTGAGTGACACTGTAGACATACCAAACCCAGGTTCTTTAGAGACACCTAACGAGGGGTGTGTTTTATACGTTGGAACTGGTGGTGACTTAAGAGTTTTAACAGTTGCTGGTGATGATGTTACTTTTAAAAACATATATGGTGGTTCATTTTTACCTATACAAGTATTGCGTGTTTTCTCTACTGGTACAGTTGCTAGCGACATTGTAGCTCTTTGGTAATATTATGGGACTAGGAATTGGCATAGGAAACGGCATACCATTTATTAATATAAATGGGTTAAACTTGGGTATCTATAGGGTCACTGAAGACTCTAATGTAAGGGTTACAGAGGATGGTATTAATAGAGTAATAGAATAAAAATGGCAAACAAAAAAATAAGTGAATTAATACCTAAAGGGTCTAGCTTATCTGCTACTGACTTAGTTGAGGTATCTGTAGATTTGGGGGGCGGTTTATTTTCAAGTAATAGCGTAACAGGTCAAGAGATAAAAGATTTTGCTGGGGGTAGTGTGTTAAGTGGACTGAATAGCCCTAATGCAGGAGGGTTATTTAACTTTCCAACAACGGCAGCAGTAACGGGAGGTAATCTACAATTGAAGACAATGGTTGTTGATGAAATATTATACATTCAATATATACCAATGGTTAATTTGACTTCGGTATCTTTTAGTGTTAATGTTCAAAATACAGTCGCAAGTGGATTAGGAAGAATATCGGTATATGACAATGCTAACCCAAATGTAAACGATGGTAGACCAGGCTCGTTGCTATATGCTTCAGCTGATTTAGACATGTCTACAAGCGGTCTTAAATCAGCAGTAAATACATTTAACTTTTCGGCTGGTGAAGTCTATTGGTTGGCTTTTCAAGCTGATTGTACAGTGGGGATTGCTGGTCACGCTGCCAGTGACTTAATACCTATTGGAGTTGCCAGTCTTCTTAATGTTTCAGGTTTTAGACAAGTTTCTTCAGTCTATTCAAGTGGTGCTCCAGCTGTTGCTGCTGTAAACACTTATTCTTCAGGTCCTTATCCAGCTATATTAATTCAAAAACAATAAAACAACATGCAAGTAAGACAAGAAATGTACGATGATAATGGACTCTTTGAAGTTAAATTTATCGAAATAGACGGACCAACATTAGAAGAGCAAATTGCAGAAAAGGAAGCGCAACTTTTAAAGATATACGCTGAACTCAACGCATTGAAAGGACAGTAATGAAAACAACTATTTTTTTCAACTTTTCTGCAGGTCTTATGACCTCACTTTTGGCTTTTTATGCACCGATTTATGCAACCTTACTGGTTGTGTTATTAATAATAACATTTAGATTCACTCTTGATGTACTTATTGTTCATAGGTCCAAAAAAAGCAGAGGTACAAAATGCGAAATGTATAAGGATTCTGGACAATTTTTTTTTAAATTCGTAATTGCCTACCTTGCTATATTGGTTTTGATGTATCCAACAGATATTCATCTATTGTCATTTTTTGGATCTAAGCATTTTATCGTTACTAGATTTGCAGCATTGCTTATAACGGTTTATGAGGCTATGATAATAAATATTCGATTCAAAATTCTTACAGGTAAAAGTTTATCGTCAAGAGCAATGGAGTCAATAGGTGCTTTAATGAAATTAAAAAACATTAAGGAAAAATTACAAAAATAGGTATGACAAACGTAAGGAACTATTCAGATGCTGACTTGATAAATTCGGCTCGAAAAACAAATGGGTTCAAGGATATACCGAAAGGGTACTGGCTTTTGTTTGTTAGATCTAACGAAGATGAGCCGAACAGGTACGATGACAAGTTGTATTTTATGAACGGCTATAAATGCAGAGCCGTCACTTCATGCACAACTAATTCAGGGACATACGGTTTACTTAACTTTAAAAAATGGAACAGCAAAGGAACTGCTATAATAAAGTTTGACGAGTGGTATTATGATACTTATCAATACGGACTCCATAGAGGCAAGATGGGCGCACTTAGACAAGTCAAACCTATGAAGTATTACCGAGACGGGAATAAAGACCTTAAAAGCGATGAGAAGGGCAAAGTTTACGAAGAAATTGCGTACACGAATATTCACTTTAATAGCTACACCAATAAAAGTAAGCTATTGACTTGGATTATTGGTGCTTGGTCAGTTGGTTGTATGGTTATGAATGATGCGTTTTTTTATTGGAATATTTTAATCCCAGCTTTTAAAGGAAAAAAAGATTTAATATCTGTTTGTTGTATTAAAGAAAATTAATATTATATTTGTATAATTGTTATTAATTATTTGTTTTGATGTATGTTTTATTACCCCACAGTAAAATGTGGGGTTTTTTATTTTTAAAATATTTAATTTAAAGCATTATCTTTGTGATTAAATTAAGAATCTAAATGGCAAGAATAAGCACATACCCGTTAGACAAAGATATAAAAGGAGACGATAAATGGATTGGGTCAGATGCTCAGTCTTATGGTGCTACTAAAAACTTTACTGTTGACAAGGTTGCTGCGTATTTGAATTCTTCTGCTAGTATTCAATCTCAGTCTCTAAGATATACCTATCAGGATGTATTGGTTGGAGAGGATAGAGAACCTAGTACGATTTCATTTAATCCATCGATAGGGAATACTGTTCTGTTTTCAAGCATTACAACTTGGATGCTTAGTATGTATTCAAATTCTTCTGATGTACATACGTTCTATACGAACCCATTAATTGGATCGTATGTTCTTGTGACTGATGCGGAGAATATTTCAAATTGGGCTATATATATGTGGGATAGTTCCACTCAAGACATTACTGAGTTAGATTTTTATAATATAGGTTTAACTCACATGGGGTCTTCTGGGGGTCTTGTGGATGGGAAGGATTACCTTATATCGCTTTTTCAGGCTGATTCAATAATACCAATTGAAGGGGATAAAAACTTTGTGTATACTCAAAACGTAGCTTCTTCTACTTGGGTCATACCACACAACCTAAATAAGTATTGTTCCGTAAGCGTAGTAGATTCTGCTGGAACATCTGTATTTGGTAATGTAACATATGATGATTTGAACCAGTGTACTATTTCGTTTACATCTCAATTTTCAGGACAAGCATTTTGCAATTAAAAAAAAATAAGTAAAAAAATAAATTATGGCTATTAAATATTTAAACAATATATCCTTAGAAGGGAATCAATTACAGAATGCCTCCCTTCAGCAGCTAGGATCTGATCCAGCTGGATACCTTGGTCAAATCATAATCAATACTACAAGTAATACGTTTAAGTATTATAATGGATCAGTATGGATAGAACTTACTGGTGGAGGTGGAGGAACGGTAACTAGTGTTGGTGGTGGCTCAAGCACATTTGTTAGTATAGCAGGTGGTCCAATCACAACATCAGGCACTCTTACAGCATCTTTGAGTGCAACTGGGACTCCAAGTTCATTAACTTTCTTACGAGGTGATAATACATGGGCAGCTGTCAGCAGTTACTCTGGTTGGACATTGACAGGTAGTGCTGGGACTCCTCAAACTATTGGTTCGGGTGACACTGCAACAATTGCTGGAGGTACGTATATAACTACTACAGCGAGTGCAACTGACACATTAACTGTTGCCCACAATACCACATCTAGGTCTGACACAACATCGTCTACATCCCCAGCGTCAGGAGGAACATTTACTGCCGTTGATAGCGTTACAACTAATTCAACTGGTCACCTAACATCTTTAAACCTAAAGACTGTTACTATTCCAGTTAATACTCCTCAAACAGTAACTCTTACTGGAGATGTAACAGGGACGGGAACGACTTCAATTACCACAACAATAGCAGCAGGCGCAGTTGACTTTGCAATGATTAACCCAGTAGCTGTAATTACTTCATCAGAAGGCATAGCTAATAATGATGTTGATACAGCATTACCTACATCGGCAGCTGTAAAGGCTTATGTTGACTCTTCAGTTGCTGGGGGATTAATATATCAAGGAGGATATAATGCAGCTACTAATACCCCTAATCTTGACTCTACTCCAATTGCAGATATAAAGAAAGGTTGGACATATACGGTTACGGTAGATGGATTGTTTTTCACTGAGCAGGTTAGGGTTGGTGATGTAATAATCGCTGAGATTGACTCTCCAACAACTTTGGCTGATTGGACAACTGTTCAAAACAATATTGATGTTGCGTCATTATCTGTCGTTGGTATTGGAAATGTAAACGCAGGTACAGGTACAAGTGTTTCGTATAGTAACGGAACTGCTACTGTAACGAATACTGACTTGGGTTCTTCCCAGTCTATATTTAAAAATGTCGCAGTATCGGGTCAGTCTACTGTTGTTGCTGGTAACAATAATGATACGTTAACATTTGCAGCTGGTTCAGGTGTAGCTATAACAACAAACGCAGGAACTGATACAGTAACAATATCACAATCTGGAACTAGTGCAACATCATCATACGCAACTACAATATCTGTAAGTGGCACTATTACTTATTCATTCACAGCATCTACAGCAAATGATGTAATGATTCAGCTTGTTGATACTGTTACAGGAGAAACTGTTTACGCTGATGTGTCTAGAACATCTACAACACAAGCAGCTATAACATTTGCTTCAGCTCCAACAAATCCAATTAGAGTATTAGCTCAAAAAATAGCATAATGAATGAAGTTTAAAAATAATATAGAGGTACAGGCTGGCTTGAAAGATTCTTCTGGATCAATAGGGTCGAGCAGTCAAGTTCTTTCGTCTAACGGTACAAATGTAGCTTGGGTTAGTTTGTCTAGTTATGTTTCGGGTACAGGCACAACAAACTACGTGTCTAAGTTTACTGGAGCAACATCGGTAGGGAACTCTCAAATATTTGACAATGGAACTAATGTAGGGATTAATACCGCTACACCTGGAGCTAAATTAGAAGTAAATGGTACTATTAAAACCACCAACGATAATCTTAGCTTTACTGGGACTTCACTATATGCTGGTAATTCAGATGGGACAGTATTTGGGTACACTCCAGCGGACGGTATTAGTTCAATAACAGACCTCCCTATAATTCAAAGTGGTTGGGTATCTAGTTTTAAATATAATGGACAAACTTTAGAAAGATGTACTGCTGGAGAAGCCATAACAAAAGGACAACTAATTTATCTGAGATCAAATGGGTCTTGGAACATAGCAAATGCAAGATTCACAGCATCTTCCACCCCACTATTAGGCATTGCATTAGACACAGTAAGTGCCGCAGGAACACTTGCAGTATTACTAGATGGGATTATTATAACAGCTGAACATACACAAGCTGGTTCATCAACCCCAGGTTCACCTTTATATGTAGAATCATCCACTGCAGGTACGGCTGGAGATGTCACAGAAACAGCTCCAACATCAGGTGGAGAGGTTGTTAGATTAATAGGACACAATATTTCAGACATTACTGGTGGTGTTATAATAAGATTCCAACCTGATAATACTTGGGTAGAATTATAAAGCATATTTAAAATAAACAATAAATATATGGCTGATATTACTAAAGTATCTGGTGTTTTATTTGAATCAATATCTAAAGTAGGACCAACATTAAAAAGCTCCATTTCTAAAATAAGTGGAAAAACCCCACCACCTGCAATTACATGCGTTGAATACACATTTATATATGCAACTGCTCAACGAGACATTTGTTCTGCAAGAGAAACTTCTACATATTTCCATGATGAAACAAGTGGAACCCTCTACTCTGATATCTGTGGTGGTACAGAAGCAGAGGTTGGCTACTATCGTGATAATGCTGAGTATCGTGAATACATAGGAGGTAGTTTATCAAGTGTATTAGGGAGGTGCAGATAAGATAAAATTGATGTGGATTTTAGAAAACTTTAATTACTTAATTTTGATATAACATTATGATGAGGTCAACTGGTTTATATAAGATAAAATGGACAATGAACACTTTAAGATGGGTCATATTATTTTTTGTGGTTTTTTTGTTGGGTTATATTTCCAACTGTAAGCAATGTGAAAAACCAATACAAGACAAGGTTATAAAGGAGAAGATTAAAGAGCGCAAAGAAGAGGTTAAGGAAATAGAGGCAAAGACCGAAATTAAACGTGCGGAATTAAAACCGCTTAAACGGGAAAATACCAATTTAGTTACTCAAATCTTACAAGCAAAAGAGCGCAAAGATACCGTTACAATAGTTGTTACTCAGGATAGCCTTATCGAAGTGCAACGGATGCAAGTTAAGACATTAGAAAGCGTTGTATTCATGCAGGACAAAACGATACTCGGTTTAAAGGAAATCATCGAGTTTCAAGAAATAGAGACAAACTCTCTGCAAATAGATATTGAGGATAGGGACAGAGATTTAAAAAAGTTTAAGCGACAAAAAAACTTAGCCTTAATAGGTAGTGCAATTTTCAGTGGATTATTAATTTATATTTTAAAGTAGGTGTATAAAATAAGTAAAAGAAATATTGTATTATCTTTGTGATATTAAATTCAAATTAAATAAATTATTATGATAAAATTATCAGAACAAGAGTTAGAGTCATTTAGAAAATTAGTAAGTGATTTTAATGAAACAAAAATGAAGCTTGCTGATACAGTTATGGCACAAAGCTCATTGATGAAAGAAGTAGATGAATTGAAAAAAGTATACTCTACAGAGGAAGCTTTACTTATTGAGAAATATGGAAAGGATTCAGTTATTAATATTCAAACAGGAGAAGTAAAAAATTCTGAATACGTAGAAAAAGAAAAAGAAAATGGCAAAGATTAGTACGTACCCATTAGATCAAACTCCAAGCTTATTAGATAAAGTTATAGGAACTGATGAAGATGGATCTGGAGTAACAAGTAACTATTTAATATCTGATATAGTTGGATTAACTCCAGCATCTACTTTAGATGAAGTCTTGTCTGCTGGAAATACATCAGCTCAAGATATCACACTATCTGGGGTTAGTACATTCTCTGATACATTAGCTGTTACTGGAACATTAACAGATGAAAGTGGACTTTCAGGAACAACTGGTCAGGTCTTATCGTCTGTTGGAACAAATGTAGAATGGATTGATATTCCTGTACAGCCAGTAAATTTAACCTCAGTGTTAGAAGCGTCATCTTTTGTTAATCAGATTCCTTCTGGATTAGGAGTTCCTCTTCAGGTAACATTTGGATCTGCGCAAGGTACTGTTTCTGATCCTGTGCAAATTGATCAATATGGACTTATTCGATTTAATGAAGTTGGTACTTATTTCTTAAGCGGATATGCAAATGTTCAAAGAATAGGGAGTAATGGTGGGTTTTGTCGTCTTTTATATAGATTTTTAGTTAATTCTTTACAGCATGGAATAACAAAAGGAGTTGATTTAACTAATACAAATGAAATGTTACCTTTAGAAACATCTCAACTTATAGAGGTTACATCTCCTGCAACAGTTTGTACTTTTGAGATAATGAGAGATTTAGCAGGAATAGACCAGGGTAGTTTAATTACTCAATCAGCTTCTGCATGGTCGTCCATTCCTTCCGCTTCAATTTATATACAGAAATTAAACTAATATGGATATTAGAAAAATATCTATAGGACCAGACTACAAGTCTGGAGCGATGCACTACATAGTGGGTCAGCAGGTGCTTGGCTCGTCTTATAAAATACACCTGATAAAGTTAGATGTCAATACAATGTATATAAAGATTTGGATTGAGAAAAATGACGAGATACTGTTGTGGAAAGAATTCACAGATACAGTCCCAGTATCTATAGAGTACAATATAAACTTCTAGTACCATATAAGTGGTATCTTAGTGGTTGTATAAATTAAATTAAATTAATGAAATCACCATTTGACTTTATAGTCAAACCACTTGATGGCAAGAGATATAGTAATATCAAAAAAATTGGTAACGTAGATCTCATTGTAAGCACATCCGAGGAGGACCATAAATTCTCAAATAGATATGCAGAGGTTATAGATGTTCCGATTGGATATGATGGTCATATAAAATCTGGAGACATACTTCTTGTTCACCATAATGTATTTAAGTTCTATAATGACATGAGAGGAAACCAAAGAAGTGGCAGAAGCTATTTCAAGGATGACCTATTCTTTGTTGATACCGAACAGTTCTTTATGTATTACAATGGAGACGAGTGGAATGCATACGATAGATATTGCTTCATTAAACCTATTCCCCCAGTTGATTCATATATATTTAAACCATTAAGTGAAGAGCCGCTTATAGGTGAGATGAAGTACCCGAATGATTACTTAAAAAGCAAGGGGGTTATGCCAGGTGACTTGGTTACTTTTATGCCTGGGACTGAGTATGAGTTTAATGTTGACGGAGAGAAACTTTATAGAATGTACGACCACCATATAAGTATGGTTATACCTAAATTATTTTGCGATGGATTCAAAGGAAATAAAGTTAAAGATAATTGAAGCTGGTCATGCGGCTGTTGAGCAATTAATAAAAGTTGCGAAGGAGTCTATTATAAAGATTGACCCCGAAGATGCATTGTCAGCGGATAGACTAAAGAACGCAGCGGCTACTAAGAAGCTTGCTATATTTGATGCATTTGAGATACTAAGTAGGATAGAGTCCGAGAAAGAAGCTATAGAGTCAGCATCAGGACCAGTAAGTAAGACATATACAAAACAAGGATTTGCAGAACGAAGATCAAAATAGTTTATATATACAGCTTGAGAATGTAATACCTAATAGTGTTATATCAAGCAAGAATAAGGCTAAGTCTTGGGCGTATGGATACGACAAGAAGTATGATGTTATTGTTATATCTAAGACAGGTGAGATTGGAGATATAGTATCAATACAGGGTCTTGTTGTTGCGTTACCAAAAACTCCAAAAGAATATATACAAAGAAGTTCAGTCAAGAAGGATCAGTATTGGGAAAGATCTGAACTACCTAATGAGCTATCAAAGATTCAATCAATATTTCAGTGGAATGAGAAGCCGTCAGAGTTTAAGGATAGATGGGTTGATTACATAGAGTCTGAATTTGACAAAAGAGAGGATGGTGTTTGGTTTATGAATAATGGAGTTCCAACTTACATCACTGGAGCTCATTATATGTACCTACAATGGGCTAGTATAGATATTGGATACCCAGATTATCGAGAAGCAAACAGAGTTCTTTACATCTACTGGGAAGCATGCAGAGCAGATAATAGATCATTCGGCATAGACTACTTGAAGATTAGACGTTCAGGATTTTCGTTTATGAGTTCTTCTGAGTGTTCTAACATAGGAACGCTTGCTAAAGATGCAAGGGTTGGCATACTTTCAAAGACAGGGGCTGATGCTAAGAAGATGTTTACCGATAAGGTTGTCCCTATAACAAATAGGCTTCCATTCTTCTTTAAACCTATAAAAGATGGTATGGATAAGCCAAAGACTGAATTGGCGTTTAGAATTCCTGCATCAAAGATTACTAAAAAAAATATGTATACCCAAGAGGCTGATGATGTCGAGGGTCTTGACACAACAATAGATTGGAAAAATACAGATGATAATAGCTATGATGGTGAGAAATTGCTACTACTGGTTCATGACGAAAGTGGCAAGTGGATTAAGCCAAATAATATTCTTAATAACTGGAGGGTAACAAAGACCTGTCTACGTTTAGGATCTAAAATTATTGGCAAGTGTATGATGGGTTCGACATCAAATGCATTGTCAAAGGGTGGAGATAACTTCAAGAAGCTATATGAGGATTCAAATGTAAATAATCGCAATATGAATGGTCAGACTAAGAGTGGTCTGTACTCGTTGTTCATTCCGATGGAATGGAATATGGAGGGCTTTATTGATAGATATGGTATGCCAGTGTTCCATAGACCTGAGAAACCTGTACTTGGTATTGACAATGAGATGATACACAATGGTGCTATTGACTATTGGGAGGCTGAGGTAGATTCACTAAAGAACGATGCTGATGCATTAAATGAATTCTACAGACAGTTTCCTAGAACAGAGTCTCATGCATTTAGAGACGAGAGCAAACTATCCCTATTCAACTTAACAAAGATATACCAGCAAATTGACTATAATGACTCATTAATAAAAGACCATCACGTAACCAGAGGTTCATTTTCTTGGAAGGATGGCATAAATGATACTAAGGTAATATTTAGTCCAAATAATAGTGGAAGATTTTATATAAGCTGGAATCCAAAAGCACACATGCAAAATAAGATCATAGTTAAGAATGGGATTAAGTTTCCAGGAAATGATCATATAGGAGCGTTTGGGTGTGATAGCTACGACATATCAGGTGTGGTTGGAGGAGGAGGATCTAATGGTGCTCTTCATGGGTTAACTACATACCATATGGATGAAGCTCCAGTTAATACTTTTTTCTTGGAATATATAGCTAGACCACAGACTGCTGAGATATTCTATGAAGACGTATTGATGGCTTGTGTTTTTTATGGTATGCCGATACTTATTGAGAACAATAAACCTAGACTTCTTTACCATTTTAAAAATAGAGGATATAGGGGTTTTTGTATGAACAGACCCGATAAACATTACACAAATCTATCTAAGACAGAAAAAGAACTGGGTGGAATACCTAACTCTAGTGAGGACATTAAACAAGCTCACGCATCAGCTATAGAATCATACATAGAAAAGTACGTAGGCATGGATAATGACGGAACGTATAGAGATGTGGGAGATATGGGAGATATGATATTTATTAGGACATTAGAAGATTGGGCTAAGTTTGATATTTCAGACAGAACAAAGCATGATGCGTCTATTAGTTCTGGACTAGCTATAATGGCTACGCAGAAAAATCTTTACCTACCGCAGAAAAAACAATCAAAAATAAAGATTAACTTTGCAAGGTATAGTAATAAAGGAACAATAAGCGAGATAATTAGATGAAAGACGTTAAAATAAACATTACATCTTCAGCGTTTCCTGATCAGTTTGCCTCGGACTCAGTGAAATCAAGCGATGAATTCGGTCTTCAGATTGGTCAAGCCATTCAATATGAGTGGTTTAAAAAAGACGGAAGTGGTAGCAGATACTATAGTCAATGGAAAGAATTTCATAGATTAAGATTATATGCTCGTGGAGAGCAGTCGATTGCGAAATATAAGAATGAATTATCTGTAGATGGTGACTTGTCTTATCTTAATTTAGATTGGACACCAATTCCTGTGCTTCCTAAATTTATTGACATTGTCGTAAACGGAATGTCTGATAGATTATTTAAAGTTAAGGCATACGCTCAAGATGCGATGTCTCAAAATAATAGAAGCTCTTATCAAGATATGATTGAAGGACAGATGGTTGCCAAGCCTATTCTTCAAACTATTATGGATAAGACTGGGGCTAATCCATTTGTGACTAGTCCAGATGAGCTTCCTAACACAGACGAAGAGCTTTCATTGTATATGCAGCTTAACTATAAGCCTGCAATTGAGATTGCTGAGGAAACTGCTATAAATACATTATTTGATGCCAATCATTATGATGACATCAGAAAAAGGATTGACTACGATATTACTGTACTTGGTATAGGGATAGCGAAGCATGAATTCTTAATGGGTGACGGAGTAAAAATATCTTATGTTGATCCAGCAAATGTTGTATATAGTTATACTGAAGACCCAAACTTCAAGGATTGTTTCTATTGGGGTGAGGTAAAGACAGTATCTGTAAATGAGCTTAGAAAAATAGATACAACTCTAACAAGTGATGACTTGAAAGAAATTTCAAAATATAGTCAGAGCTGGGCAGACTACTATAATACATCTCAGATGTATCAGAATGATATATTTAACAATGATACAGCTACGTTATTATACTTTAACTATAAGACAACAAAGAATGTTGTATACAAGAAAAAGATTACTGATTCTGGAAATACAAACATGGTTGAGAAGGATGACTCATTCAACCCACCTACTGAAATGATGGAGGAAGGAAACTTTGAAAAGGTTTCTAAAGTTATCGATGTATGGTATGAGGGAGTCATGGTAATGGGAACTAACTACCTATTGAAGTGGAAGATGGCTGAGAATATGGTTCGACCTAAGTCAGCTAGTCAGCACGCAATGCCAAACTATGTAGCTTGTGCCCCTAGAATGTATAAGGGTGTTATCGAGTCTCTAACAAGAAGAATGATTCCATTTGCTGATTTGATTCAGATGACTCACCTAAAACTTCAACAGGTAATATCAAAAGTTGTTCCTGATGGGGTATTTATTGATGCTGACGGTTTAAATGAAGTTGACCTCGGTACGGGTGCAGCGTATAGTCCAGAGGACGCATTAAGATTATACTTCCAGACAGGTAGCGTTATTGGTAGATCATACACTCAAGATGGTGATTACAATAATGCAAAAGTTCCAATTACTCAGCTTACAGCAAACTCTGGAGCTGCAAAAACTCAGATGCTGTTAGGGAACTATAACCATTACCTTAATCAGATAAGACAGGTTACGGGTCTTAATGAAGCTAGAGATGGAAGTATGCCAGACCCTAATGCATTAGTTGGTATCCAGAAGTTAGCTGCGCTGAATTCAAATACAGCTACTAGACATATTCTTGATTCAAGTCTATATATCTATAGAACATTAGCTGAAGCATTAACGTATAGAATTGCTGATATATTAGAATACGCTGATTTTAAAGATGAGTTCATAAATCAGATTGGAAAATACAACATAAATATTCTTAATAGCATTAAAGATTTATACATTTATGATTTTGGTATTTTTATCGAAGTATCTCCAGATGAAGAGCAAAGATCTCAGCTTGAACAGAATATAAATATGGCTTTATCTAAAAGTGATATTAATCTTGAGGATGCTATTGATATTCGTGAGATGAGAAATATTAAACTTGCTAACCAATTGCTTAAGCTTAAACGAAAAGCTAAACAGGACAGGGAAGAGAAGATGGTTCAGCAACAACAAGCAATGCAGGCTCAGATTCAACAACAATCACAACAGATGGCGGCAGAAGCATCTATGCAAAAAATGCAAATGGAAACTCAATCTAAGATGCAGATTAAGCAAGCTGAGATATCTTTTGAAATAGAAAAAATGAAACAAGAAGCTATGCTGAAATCTCATTTGATGCAAGAAGAGTTTAATCTTAATATGCAACTTAGAGGGATAGAGGTAACTGCTCAAAATAAAAGAGAAGAAGATAAAGAGAAAGCTAAGGATAAAAGGATTGGTATTCAGAATACTCAACAATCAAAATTAATTAACCAACGAAAAAATAATTTGCCACCATTGAACTTTGAATCAAACGAGGATAGTCTTGATGGATTTGACTTAGCAGAATTCAATCCTAGATAGGATTTTAAAAGGGAAATATTTTTTTAAGTAACTTTGTAATTAAATTAAATTCAATATGGAAATTAAAGTAAGAGAATTAGATGGTGTTGAACAGAAATCAATGCAAGAGGTTGAACAAGTTTTATTAGATAAGCATGATAGCGAGTTTAATGATGACGGTTCGACTAGTGTGGGCGAAGATAATGTCGATGCCGATGAGAAAATAAGTCTTGATGAGCCTAATGATGGCTATGAGATTAAAGAAGAAGACGTTCTTTCATTTATTAAAAATAGATACGGAAAAGAGATCAACTCTATAGAAGAATTAACTAGAGAAAGAGAGGAAGCTGAAGAGCTACCTGGAGATGTCTCTGCTTATTTCAAATATAAAAAAGAAACAGGGCGTGGGATTGAAGACTTTGTAAAACTAAATAGAGATTTAGATGAAGTAAGTCCAGACAGCTTGTTAAAAGAGTATTTGACTATTACCGAAAAGGGGTTGGATCAAGATGATATTGAATCTATGATGGATGAATATGATTATGATGAAGACCTTGACGATGATAGCACAATTAAAAAAGCTAGATTAGCTAAAAAGAAAATGGTTGCTAAAGCCAAAGATTATTTTGAATCTGAAAAAGAAAAGTACAAAGCTCCTGTTGAGTCAATGGGTGCTTCTGTTTCTAATGAAGATAAGCAAAAGATCGAGGAATACAACCAGTATGTTAAAGAGTCAATGTCTTTGGGTGAGCAAATGCAACGTAAGGAGCAGTGGTTTAAAGAAAAGACTAGTGAAGTATTCGGAAGTGAGTTCAAAGGTTTTGAGTTCACGCTTGACGATAACAAACTTGTTTTTACCCCAGGTGATGCAGCTGAGATGAATAAGATTCATAGTGATCCTTCAAACTTTACGAAGAAGTTTTTAGGTGAAGATGGTCTCTTAGTCGATCCTGTAGGATACCACAAAGCATTGTCAGTCGCAATGAACCCTGAGAAATTTGCCGAGTTCTTTTATAAGCAAGGCAAATCAGCAGCAGTTGATGACGTTATGCGTAAGACTAAAAACATAAACATGTCTGAGCAGAATGTACCTCAAAATATTGCTAAGGGGGGAACGACAATTAGGGAGATTGGACAAGACTCAGGTCGAGGTCTAAAAATTAGGAGTAAAAAATAAAAACTAAAAAGAAAAATTATGTCAGTACAAGCAGTACCAGGATACCAATTGCAGCCAAGTGCGCAACAAGTTCCTTTGAAGTCAAATTACATTAGTAATTTTGATTTCTTAAATCAATATTTACCAGATACTTACGAAAAAGAATTCGAAAGATATGGTAACAGAACAGTATCTTCTTTCTTACGTATGGTAGGAGCAGAGATGCCGACTAACTCTGACCTTATCAAATGGGCAGAACAAGGTCGTTTACATACTAAGTATGTTGACTGTACAACTACAGTTCTTACAAACTCAGATGTTGCGACATTCACAGTTAATGACACATTGAACCCAGCTGCATCAGGTGCTATTGCGGTTCGTGCTGGTCAAACACTTATGATCACAGCTAACGCAGGTGGAGCTAACTACAAAGCAATCGTAACAGCAGTAAACACTACAGCTGGTACTTTTGATGTAGCATTCTACAATGCAGCTGGTATCACAAATGCAACAGCTACAGATAAATGGTCAATTTTCATCTATGGTTCTGAGTTCAAAAAAGGAACAAATGGAATGCAGGGTTCTTTGGAAGCTGACGATGAGATCTTCGAGAACTCTCCAATCATCATCAAAGATAAGTATGCAGTATCAGGTTCTGATATGGCTCAAATCGGATGGGTTGAAGTAACAACTGAGAATGGTGCTAATGGTTATTTGTGGTACATGAAGTCAGAGCACGAAACTCGTTTGCGTTTCGATGACTACTTGGAAACTGCAATGATCGAAGCTGTTCCTGCTGAAACTGGTTCAGGTGCTGCGGCAACTGCTGGTGATGTTGGTAACAAAGGTTCTGAAGGTGTATTCTATTCGGTAAACCAACGTGGAAACGTATGGGGTGGTGGTTATCCAACAACATTGGCTGACTTCGATGCTATCGTATCTCGTCTTGACAAACAAGGATCAATTGAAGAAAACGCATTATTTGTTGATAGAGCATTTAGCTTTAGCATCGATGATATGTTAGCTGCACAAAACTCTTATGGAGCAGGCGGTACTTCTTATGGTTTGTTTGAAAACGACAAAGAAATGGCTTTGAACTTAGGGTTCTCAGGATTCCGTAGAGGTTACGATTTCTACAAATCTGATTGGAAATACTTGAACGATCCAACAATGCGTGGTGGTTTGCCAACAGCAGCTGGTTCAGGTAAAGTAAACGGATTGTTAGTTCCAGCTGGATCTACAACTGTTTATGACCAAATCCTTGGTAAGAACGCAAAACGTCCATTCTTACATGTACGTTACAGAGCTTCAGAAACTGAAGATCGTCGTTACAAAACTTGGATTACAGGTTCAGCAGGTGGTGCAGAAACATCTGATCTTGATGCAATGGAGGTTAACTTCTTGTCTGAAAGAGCAGTATGTACACTAGGTGCAAACAACTTCTTCTTGTTCCAAAACTAAGAGGAATTAATAAAAGGGGGTGGGCAGTCTGCCCCCTTATTTTTTTAAATTTTAATTATATCAAATGAAAGCACAAAAAAAAGTATTAACCGACAAGGTTTACAAATTAACAAAGTCTGAAGCTCCTTTATCATTTTTGATTCCAACGAGACACTCAGCGCAATTTCCATTATTATATTTTGATGAAGAGTCTGGGACTAACAGAGCATTACGCTATGCTAGAAACCAAAAAACTCCTTTTGAGGATGAACAAGATGGGAATGCAATTTTAGAGCCAGTTACTTTTGAGGATGGGTTCTTATCTGTTCCAAGAACTAATCCAGTTCTGCAACAATTTCTTTATTATCACCCACTGAATGGAGTTAAATTCATTGAGGTTAATGAGGAGAAAGATGCCTCAGTAGAGGTTGACAAATTAAATATTGAAGTTGATGCTCTTATTGAAGCAAGACAACTTAGTGTTGACCAATTAGAGATGGTATCAAGAGTATTATTTAATAGAGATGTAACTAAGATGTCTACAGCTGAATTAAAAAGAGATATCTTGGTATTTGCTAAAAATGATCCACGTACATTCCTAAGTGCTGTAAATGACCCAGCATTAAAGTTTCAATCAACTGTTTCTTTAATTTTTGAAAAAGGATTCCTTACGTTCAGAAAGAGCAACAAGGAAGTGTGGTTTAATATAGATTCAAACAAAACAAAAATGCTAAACATTCCATACGGAGAAAATCCAATGGATATTGTTGTGTCATATTTGCAATCAGACAGTGGTTTAGATACTTATAAAATTCTTGAAAAACTATTATAATATCTGAAAAACAATTAAAATACAAGACCCAATCCAAAAAATGATTGGGTCTTTTTTTTTGCTATCTTTGTAAAAAATGTTTTATAGATGATTAACTCAGTTAGAAATACAGTATTATCTATACTTAATAAAAATAATTACGGGTACATTTCTCCTTCTGATTTCAATTTATTTGCAAAGCAGTCGCAGTTAGATTTGTTCGAGACGTATTTTTATCAGTATAACTATCAGATAAACAAGGAGAACGCTAGGCAGTCTGGCGAAGGATATGCCAATATCACTAAAGGGATAGAGGAGTTGATTGATATTTTTTCTGTCACAAGCCCGTTGAGTTTAAGCACACTTCAACCAACAATTAACAATACATATTACCTTCCATCCCCTACAACAACTGGTGATGACTACTACTTACTGAACAAAGTATTAGTATATTCTGATTTAATTACAAGTGGAGTTACAACGGCTATTGGTGCTGGTCTTGAATTAATTGACTCAAATGCTACATTTCAAACAAATGGAGTTCAAGCTGGAGACATCATAGGGCTTGTTAGCGGAGGTATTACTCAATATGTGACTGTTGCATTAGTAAATAGTCAAACGTCCATTACAACGACTGCCAGCATCATAACTTTAACTCCTTGGAATGTACCAGGTATATCGTATAGTGTATATGATGACAAGACGAGCGAAGTAGAGAAAGTTTCTCACAACAAGATAACAATGTTGAATAGTTCAAAGCTAACTAAGCCAACACTGACATACCCTGCTTATACGGAAGAAGCAATTACTCTTACAGCATTTCCATCTACAATAAATAATATTGGTCAAGTGGTATCTCAGTACATACGATACCCAAAAGCTCCGAAGTGGACATTCGTTTCCTTAACAAATGGAGAGCCTACATTTGATCAATCACAACCTGACTATCAGGATTTTGAATTATCATTAGATTGCGAACCTGACTTGGTTAGTAAAATTCTTCAGTATGCAGGTATGTCAATACGTGAAGTTGGTGCAGTTCAGTTTGGACAAAGCCTAGAACAGGTTGACAATCAATCTCAACAATAATAGTTTATGAGTTATATATCGCAGTATCAGTATTATGAGAATGGGGGTCTTCAGCCTGAAGATGCTAATTGGGGTTCATTTCAGTATGTATCTCTATATGATGTAGTAAATAACTTTATGTTGATGTACTCTGGAAACCATAGCTTGGTGAACAATGAGGAAAGATTTAAGATACTATTCCATGCAAAGAGAGCAATACAAGAATTGAACTATGATGCATTTAAAGAAATTAAAATACTAGAGCTTAGTGTTGATGATCAGTTGAGATTTATCTTGCCGTCAGACTATGTAAATTGGGTTAGAATCTCTATTGAAAAACAAGGCATACTTTATCCGTTAAGTGAGAATATCCAAACAAACTGGTCATCGGCATACTTGCAAGATAACACTGGCAAGATATTATTTGACCAAGATGGAAACGCATTGTCTCCTCAGTTCTCGCAATTAGATTACGACAGAATATTTACTATACAGCCAACTATATATTTAAACAGCTTATCACCGTATAACGGTATGTCTGGGTATAATGATAACGGGGTTTGGTATTTCTCTAAAAGTATTGGTGGAAGTTTCGGATTAAATACTGAGACAGCTAATGCTAATCCTACATTTAGCATCAATAAAAAAGGCGGTGTAATTAACTTCAGCTCAGGAATACAAGGTGAGTTAGTTGTTCTTGAGTATGTATCAGACGGGATGGAGAATGGTGACGATAGCATAGTTACTGTAAATAAAATGTTTGAAGATTATATATATGCTGCTATTGAGTACGCTTTATTAAGCTCTAAACTTAATGTTCAAGAGTATGTTATAAATAGAGTTAGAAAAAGAAAGACCGCATTGTTAAGAAATGCTAAAATAAGAATTAGTAATATCCACCCAGGAAGATTATTAATGAATATGAGGGGTCAAAATAAGTGGCTAAAATAATATGGCAAATTTAACTAGAAGTTTTTCGTCAGGCAAAATGAACAAGAGTGTTGATGAACGCCTTGTTCCAAATGGGGAATATATCGATGCCTTGAATGTTAGGATGGGTTCAACCGAAGAATCCGAACAAGGCGTTATAGAAAACGCTAAGGGTAATACGGGGCTTACCCAACTTGAATATAACGGAACTCCATTAAGCTCTTCAGCTAAATGTATAGGGGCGTTTGATGACGGCACGAATGAGACAATCTATTGGTTTGTCCATGATGAAAACTTTGCACCATCTCCTACTGGAAAAATAGATTTAGTTGTATCATACAATGTAAATACATTTGTTCTTATATATCACTTAATAAGTCTACAAGATGGAACATCCACAAGTAGCACCTTAAACTTTAGTGATAAGTATCTGATAACTGGTGTTGATAAGGTTGAAAATTTATTGTATTGGACAGATGACTATAATCCTCCAAGACAGATAAATATAAATAATAACTACGCCAACCCAATAGCTGGAGTAGATCAGTTTTCTTACGAGTCAATACTTGTTATTAAAAAACCACCAGTGGCTGCTCCAGGTGTTACGCCAATGGCTACCTCTAGTCAAGATAATTATCTTGAGGATAGGTTTATTTGTTTTGCGTATAGATACAAGTACGCAGATGGAGAATACTCAGCAACATCTCAGTGGAGTAAGCCAGCATTTATACCAAATTATTTCTCTTATAATGCAGCGACAGCTTTAAATGATGGGATGAAGGGTATTACTAATGTGGCTTCTGTAACTTATAACTCAGGAGGACCATTAGTAAAGTCTATTGATTTACTATTTAAAGAGATGGACTCCCCTATAATCAGAGTAATTGATAAGGTAAACAAATTAAAGGATGGTTTATCTAATAATACTAATTATAGTTTTCAGTTTGAAAATAGTAAAATATTTACAATACTTAGTGAGTCGGAAATATTAAGACTATACGACAATGTCCCATTATTATCTAAGTCTCAAACTGTTATGGGAAACAGAATGATGTACGGAAACTACGTAGATGGATATGATTTAATTGATCAGTATGGAGCCTCAACAAGATTAGAGTATGGTGCAGAATTGTTGTCAGCTGAAGTTGGAGAAGTAGAAATAAGTCATTCTTTTTCTAGTGCAAATTATTCAATTAATGGGGCGGTTTCAGTACCCAGCTCTAAAGTAAACTTTGATTTCTCAGTAGCAAATCAAAGCCTTGTGTCTGGTGGAATTATTTCATTTGAGATAAGATATACTTGGGCTCAGTACAACGGTGACCTTCCATCTCCAATAGATAAGCAACAGCCAACAACTATAAATTTTTCATATATTCTGCAGCAAAACTTTAATAGCGTTTATGATTTATCAATAGATCCTGACTTTGTTGAAAAGATTGGGACGGGTCTGCCTAACCCACCAGGGACGATACAAACTGTTGCAAATTCTTGTTCTGGTACTACTTTTACAGATATATTTAACTGCTTAATAGAACAAACCCTCACAGGAGGAGGACCAACGGTTTATAAGTATGAAAGTGGAATATCAGCAGCTGGTCAGCCAATTCAGATATTTTCTAGCCCTGGCAGTGATATAATTTCTCTTCAGATTCCAGCAATTCGATATGTTGATGTTGCAACACTTTTACCACCATTTAATAAAAACGTATACGCATACTACAAAATGGAGGATGCTGAAGCGATATATTCAGAGAACGGAAACCCAACTAGCCTTCATAGCAATAGAGGTTATGAGATTGGAATGGTGTATATGGATGAATTTAATAGATCATCAACTCCGTTGGTAAGCAAGTATAACGCTATACACGTACCATGCTCAGCATCAGAATACCAAAATAGAATACAGGTAACAATTCCAGCCATTCAAGAAGCACCATATTGGGCTAAGAGGTATAAATTTGTAGTAAAGCCTGATAAAGAGTTATATGAAGTAATATACTCTAATTTTTTTGTTAGAGACTCAATAACTGGAGCTGACTATTTCCTTCTTGAAGGACAGAACTCTCAGAAGGTTGAAGTGGGCGATGAGCTTATTGTAAAAGTTGATACTACTGGAGCTTTAAATACTTGTACGTATACCTCTGTTCTTGATAAACAAGCATACGCTGCTGACTTTTTAGATCCAGCTCCAAATGATCAATATGGAAATCCAATTCCCGTTCCAACTGGAGTGTATATTAAGATTCAATCAAATAATTTTAATACAACTATTAACAATCCTGGGGGCATACCAAATTATATAACATACGGAATAAAGAAAAACAATACTACCAACGCACCTTGTGCTCCTGTATCCTATCCAGTATCTACTGTAGACCCGAATAACCCAGGCGTAATTATCCTCATCCCAATTCCAGCTGGGTCATCAATATACCTTAATTTTAAAAGTGATAGGGAGGGGAAAAATAATGTTGCTGGTAAACATTATCAATACGAAAACACACTAACAGCATCTAAAGATTACAATAGTTTTAAAGAATGGTGGGATGGAGATAATGTTAATGCTACATTAAATGGTAGCAATTCAACATCGTCTTCGACTAGTGGTCCTGCTCCAGTAGCGTACTATGACCCTATAGTAAATCCAACTGTTGGTATTTGCAACTCATTAGATGTTTTTTTCCATTTTTTTAGCCCGTATCAGTTGGTTATGAATGGTATACTTGGGTACACAAAAGGAAAAAAGGTTACATACAACTCAGTTCAAATTGTTATAATTAGAGCAGGGTCAGGCGTTGTATTTGAGACAAAACCATTAGATGCAGCTCCAAATATTTGGTACGAATCATCTGAGGTATTTGATATAAATAGCGATGGTGAGCATATGGGTAATAAGCAAGACCAGGATATAGCTACAAACACGCCAGCCATTATTAATACTGATTTTTTTAACTGCTATGCTTTTGGAAATGGAGTAGAAAGTTATAAAATACAAGACTCAATTATAGGCAAGGCATTATCATTAGGTAATAGAGTTTATGCTACAACAGATCTTGACTATAGAAGAACAAGAAGATATTACGACATAACATATAGTGGTATATACAATGAAGAGTCAAATATAAATAGGCTCAATGAGTTTAACCTTGGCTTGCTTAATTATAAATCACTTGACCAATCATTTGGTCCTATAAATAAGATGTTTGCCAGAGAGACTGATATCCTTGCTTTACAAGAGGATAAAATATCTTATGTGCTTCAAGGAAAAACAATACTTCAAAGCCCAGGCGTACAAAGTACGCTTATGGCTGTGCCAGAGATACTTGGTCAGCAAGTGGCTAGAATTGAAGAATACGGAATATCACATAACCCTGAAAGCTTTGTCCAATGGGGAGCAGATAAATACTTTACAGATGCAAAACGTGGGGCTGTAATACAGTTAAAAGGCTCTTCATATTCTAATGATCAGTTGACCCCAATATCAAATCAAGGAATGAGAACTTGGTTCAGAGACTTGTTTAATGAATCGTTCAATACGCAAAAGATTGGCGGATTTGACCCATACATGAATGAGTATGTATTATCTTCAAATGATACGCCAATTCCTCAAGATAGCATAGCTACTGACTGTGGTATAACTACCGTCATAGATATAGAAGGTAAAGATGCTGTATTTACTCAATCTATTGATTTAGGCAACTTAGTTGGGAATGTAGATATAGATTACAATATAACATTATTAACTGGAACAGCTACTATAACAGTAACATATAACGGAATAACATATACAACTGGACCCGTTACTACAAGTGGCACGTTAACTATATTGAAAAACTTAGTAAATGTTTCTTTGGCTGAGTTGACAATATCTACAACTGGAAGCGTAGCCATGTCTTATACTGTAAACTGTCCTGATGCTGATGATATAACAATTATACTTGTCACACTGACTAGTAATAGTGAGCAAGGATTACAAACCACGAATCAATATAGATGGACTTCTGGAACATTTATATCTCCAATTCATAGCGATACAATAATATTTCCAGCAGGCACATCTCCAGTAGTAGCTCAATACAACTTAGTAACTGGACCACAAGGTGGTGGGGTGATACCTATAAATGGAGCCACAGTCACAATGCTAAATAATACATATGGATCAGATAATTTTAACTTTGATCAATCTCAAGATAAGTTTAAATACTTAAGAACAAATACTTTGTATGCGAATAATGCTACAGATATTAACTCATTAATTTTAGCTTCTAATAATTTAACTCCAATAATCCCTCCAACAAGTGGGAATACAGCTTATTATGCTGATTTTATAATGCCATCGGTTGGTTCATATTTGTATTTAATATGGGATTACAGAGAAAAAACTCAAATAAATTTATGTTTTGATGATGATTCAGCTCATGATGTATGCTGTATATGTGAGGGTGGACCAGAACCTAGCCCTCCAACTTATAAAATTATAGATTGCACAACAGCCGTAGAGCAGATTGCATTGCTTACATCATCGTTTAGCGTAGGTGATGTAGTTAAATATAAAATAGGAGCAGGAGGCGGAACGGGAGTTGACAAATATGGAACAATTTCATCTATATCAATTTCATATGCAGTTGTAGATGCAACAATTCAATCAACTAGCACATTTGTTTGTCCAACTTAATTAATTAAAAATAAAATAAATGGCAACTTATTATTTAGACGGAAATACATTAGCGAACTCAGCAGCTGTATATACAAATGTAAATCTTACATCGTGCGCACCTGATGGATATTATTCCGATGGTGTTATATCAAGGCAGCAGATTGGCTGTGTATTATCTCCTGCAGAGGAATGTGCAGCATGCCACTTAGATTGCGACCAAATATTAATAGCAAATGATACAGCACAAGGAGTGTACTCAATTAGTACAGACATAAATTCCACCAGCATTGGGGCTGTTGTTATAACCTTCAAGTCTACTGTTGGAGGTGTGCCTTTTGGGAATCAACCTTTAGGTGTGAGAGCAATATATAACAATGTTACATACAATGAGTTAAGTGAACCTATGGCTGGATACCACGCATCATCATCTCCTGCTAATTTTACATTTGTATCTCCATTTACCCCTTCCTGTTCGATAACTGGAGTAACATTCCCATCTGTCCCATCATTTTATTATGATGGGTTATCTTTCTTCACAACAGGAGCGACTCAATCAATATCAGTTGCTGCTAGTGATGTATCAACGGTAAACTATGTAGCAGGTAGAATGGTAGTACCAAAAATAACAACTTCTCCAGATATGTTAATGTTTGAAATTGCAAGTCTATGTGATTTAACAAGTGAATTTCAATTAGAAGTATCATGCCCTATATCTTTAACTGGATTTGGGATTTCTGCCGTTTATAGTTCGCCTCCTGATCAGAATTTCTGCAATAATCCGATACTATATACAGCTTATAATGTCCCAGTTAGCAGTCCAGAAGTATACGGGGTTCCTGGGCTTTTTGATTGGGTATTTTCAGATCCTAATGGCGAATATGTTTTAGTGGATGGGTATTATCTCGTTCAGCATCCTAGCCAATACTATATTATTGAAGTTGGGAATGGAGTTGTATCACAATTATTAACATGTCCATAAATAAAATAAAATGGCAGATTACACATTGACATATTCGGAATGGGCGCAGGGATTCCCATCTTTCTACTCGTATACTCCTGATTGGATGATAGGTATGAATAACTACTTCTATACTTTTAAGGGTGGTAATTTATATAGACACAACGTAAACAACATAAGAAATAACTTCTATGGGATTCAGTACAACTCAACACTGAAAAGCGTATTTAATGACTTGCCATTAGAGAACAAGTTATTTAAAACAATAAACCTTGAGGGTGATAATTCTTGGCAAACTAATTTAATTACTGATATTCAAGACTCAGGATTTATAGATGCATCGTGGTTTGAGAAAAAGGAGCAGTCATGGTATGGTTTTGTTCGTAATACTGGAACAGTCCCATCTCAAACATCTGAGTACGCATTGCGATCATTGAATGGTATTGGTAAGAGTGCGACAGTTACATTTGGTGTAAACACAGCAACTATATCATTTTCTACAAATATCAGCATAGGAAACATTATAAGTATTGGCGATATGATGTACTTTTCATTGCCACCAAACTACGGCACACCGTCACTAGCTGGTCAAATTACAGCAGTCAACATAAATCTTAGGGCAGGTATAAACGAGATAGTTATAAACACTGATGGGAATACATTTATTCCAGTGGTAACACCAGCTCCAACAACTATACCAATCCCTATTAATGATGCGTACTTCTTATACATTAAGAACTCAGTAGCTGAGTCGCATGGTGTGTTAGGACACTATTGTGTGTTTGATATCACAAACTCAAACACAAATAAGACAGAATTGTTTACAGTTGAGTCAGAAGTTATGAAATCGTTTCCTTAAATTTCTTATCTTTGCGATACGTATGGGAGTATTTAACTTGTTCAGAAAGAAAAAAGAGAATCCTGAAGACTTACTAAAGTTTATATCAGTAGACAGAGGTCTACTTTGGGAAGCTATTTCTGATTTTAAAGATACCATTAAAAATATAGATGGAGCAATAAATCACAATACTGATGAGATGGCTGAGGTGTTTCCTCTGGAGCATCATATTCAGGATGGTTTATATACAAGAGAAATACTTATGCCAAAGGGATCGTTAGTTGTTAGCTTCATACATAAGACAAATCATCCGTCATTTTTTATGTCAGGAGAGATGTCTATATTAGCTGATAATGGAGAAATTAAAAGAATAAAAGCTCCAATGAAGGTTATGACTGAAATTGGAACACAAAGAGTTGCCTATATGCATGAAGATTGCGTATGGGTTTGCGTATATAAAACAGATAAAGAAACAGTTGAAGAGGCGGAGAAAGAGGTTTATACTGAAGACTATCTCGACCTTCCTGAACACATCATTTTAAATAAAAAATTACAATGGCAGGATTAATTACGAGCATTGCAGGTTTGGCTATACAGGCAGGGACAACTGCTGTATCGTTTGCTCAGGCAAATAAAGAGAAAAATAAACAGCTCGAATATGAGAAGGAAGCTGACAAGGCATTAGCCGAGGCTAGAAGAGCTTTGCAGGTAAACTATGCGAAGCAGATGTCAATCAAGAAAGAACCATACAATCAAGAAAGAATGACTCTACTTAATCAAGGAGCTATGATCACGGAGGCTGTTGCGTTGAGTGACAGAGGAGCTGCCTCTGCTGCTGGTCAAGTATATGCAGGTCAACAGATGGGTCAGGCTAACATAGCTGAGAGACAATCAAATGATTTAACTAATATTGAGAATGCAATTCTTGAAGAAGACTCAAGACTAAGAGATATAAATGTCGGGCTTGACACAATGGAGATTCAAGGAAATCAACAGGCTGCTGCTGATGCGAGATTTGCTTCTCAGCAAGCAATGCAGGCAGGTATACAAGGTGTGGCAAATACAACTCAACAAGCAATAGCAATGCCAAAACTATATTCTGAATCAAGATCTAAGACAAATGCAGCAATTGGAGCAGTTCAAGAAGTAGATCCATCTTACCTTAAGGGATATGACCCATTAACAGCTTCAGGAAGAGATTATAGGCAGATGCAGAGAGCTAATAAAGGGTTTGCAAATGATGTTAATTACCAAAGGGCTTCTGCTGGTTTAGAACTGATAGCACCAACTGGAAACCAGTATGGAAACCAGTACAGTGGTCCTGGGTTTGATCCGACATTATCACAACAAGTACCTTTAAATTTACAGTCTCCATATTCATTTGATTTGTGGTCACCTGATCCATTTAAAATAAATTAACACATGGCAACAAAGATAGGATATGTAGGCAGAGATGCTTCTGAACAGATAAACTGGGCAGAGGTTGGATCAAACTTCTCAGGAATTCTTAAAGAAGAGGCTCGTGTACGTGAGGAGAAGAAGGCTGAGATAGATAGAGCTACTCGTGAGCAGATGAAAGTTCTTCAGAATGTAGTAACAGGTGACTCTGCAAATATGAACACCTGGTCATTAAACTATGGTGCTGATGCTCAACAACAGCTTTTAATGGCGAATGCTTTACTAAAGAATGGTCAGTTAAAACCAAAAGACTACACAATAATGCGCCAAAATTTAGCAGATGGCACAGATCAAGCAATGACATTAGCCCAAGATTATCAAAGTGAATTTGCCATTAAGAAGGCTAGAGCTAAGGCTAATCCAGGCACAGCTGTTGGTCCTGATGGTAAGCCGATTACAGGATCTCAAGAACTTGAGTCTTTCTTGATGGAGTCAGCAGAGGGGTTTGGTAATTTTAGCAAGTCAAAGCTTGTGATAAATAATCAAACAGGCAATGTATTAGTTGGATTTATGAATCCAACAACAGGTGAAATTGAGACTGATCCAAATAAGTTAGTTGGTATAAATAATCTTAGAAATAGAATCAAAGGAAACTTTGATGCTTATGATATTACATCAGCTGTAACCAAAGCCAAAGCGGAAGTATTTGGTCAGTTCCAAGCGATTGACGCTAAGTTAGGCTCACTGTATCAGAAGGGATTAATCACTACTATGAGTGGTGCTGCACTTAGAACTCCTTCTAATATTGCAGCTATGGTTAAAAGAAAGCTCATTACTAAGGAAGAAGGGGAGTTGATTGGTCTACAAAAAGATACTGAGAACCTTTGGGCAGAAAGCCAATTATCAAACGTATACAATATTAGTTCTTTATTGACTAATAATTTAGGTGGCTTTGCTTCTAATGGTGAGAAATATACATTTACATGGAATGCTGATGAAGAAAACGAAAATACTATTCTACTAAAAGAAGTAGACGGTACAGCCGTTCCTAATTTTGATAGTGAAATAGGCAAGGCTCATAGAGAAACTGCGAAAGAAGGGTTAAAGGGAAGACTTAGAGGTGCGCTGGATGTCGGTACTGAAGGTCAAGCAGTTGGTGGGGTGCAGAAGCAAGTAACTAGAAGAAGTGACTATTCGAAATCCCAAGACGATATAAGGAAACAGTTGAGAAGTGATGCAAAATTATGGAACGCATTGATGACTGCGGACCAGTCAGGATTCCAGAAAGCAGCGAACGCTTTTCTTGCATCAGCTTCAGCTAAAAATACAAATCTGTATAAGTTTGATGTTCAAAATGATAAAGTTATATTTAAGTATAAAGATGGAAGCACTTATTCACCACCAGGAAATGTTTCAGATTATAGCCAAAAAGACTGGTCTAATATTGGTGTAGAGGTTCTTTCAACAAGTAAGGAAGGAGCACCTACAATAACAGCTGACGAAATTTATAGCGCAGGAGGACACCAAAATGGTACTGTGGTAGGTAGAGGAGGTGCAGAACGAGACATAAGCAATCTAGGGAAAAAACCACAGGTGGAAGACCCCATGAAAAAATATTAATCCAAAGAAAATATGAACGAAGAAGCATTAAAAACACTATATTCTTTGGGAAAAGAACAAGGTTACTCAAAATCATTTGATGAATTCAAATTGTTAATGTCATCGAATAATGAGGCTGTTAATACTATGTATAACGTATCT
>Ga0307378_10002180_pt1 | contig 30578 bp, 27 predicted proteins | sample UN1MG_FD_202238 | JGI IMG/M metagenome (GOLD analysis project Ga0307378, IMG submission 202238) | Soil microbial communities from Risofladan, Vaasa, Finland - UN-1 | ecosystem: Environmental > Terrestrial > Soil > Coastal area > Acid sulfate soil | place: Finland: Risofladan, Vaasa | collected... | reverse complement strand
GCGGGGATACTCCGCGACAACCGGTGGTTGACACTCAAGCCGGCAGACACTACAATTAGGTACGCGGAGGCGCTCAATGGGGGCGCGTTCGCAGACGCATTATCTGGTTACGTGGTGCTTTTCATTCCCGTAGCCGTGCTGGAGGGCGATGCATGAGGGTTCTGATCACTGGTATTACAGGTATGGCCGGAAGCCACCTGGCCGACTATCTCCTCTCGACATCCGAAGACGTCGAGATTTACGGGACATTCAGATGGCGAAGCCGCATGGAGAACGTAGCCCACCTCAAGGGAAAGGTGAACCTTATCCAGTGCGAGTTGACGGATTTTACGAACGCCGTCAAAGCGCTGGAGATATCGAAGCCGGATTTCATATTCCATCTCGCCGCCCAAAGCTACGTCCTTGCAAGCTGGAGTTCGCCGACCGCAACCATGCTGGAGAACCCCAGGATGCAGATAAACCTGTTTGAGGCAATGCTGATGACGGGGATAGACTGTCCTATCCTGGTGGCTCTGAGTTCGGAAGAATACGGCATGGTCTATCCAAACGAACTGCCGATTACCGAGGACAATCCGCTGAGGCCGCTCAGTCCCTACGCGGTGAGCAAGGTCACCCAGGACATGATGGCCTACCAGTATCACAAGAGCCACGGGTTGAAGACGATCCGCACTCGCGCCTTCAACCATGAAGGCCCCCGGCGCGGCCATGTCTTCGTAACCAGCAACTTCGCCCGTCAGATCGCTCTCATAGAGGCCGGGAAGCAGGAACCGGTACTATACGTAGGCAACCTCGATGCCAAGAGAGACTGGAGCGACGTGCGGGACATCGTGCGAGCATACTGGCTGGCGGTGAATCGCTGTGTGCCCGGGGAGGTCTACGTGATCGCATCGGGCCAGTCCTACAGTGTTCAGGAAATGCTCGATATGCTTATCCTCATGTCCGACGCCGAGGTAGAAATACGCCAAGACCCTGCTCGTATGCGGCCGTCGGATGTCATGCTGCTCCAGGGCGACCCCTCGAAGTTCAAGGCACAGACCGGCTGGAAACCGGAAATTCCGCTCCAGCAGACGCTGTCCGACCTGCTGAACCACTGGCGGGAGGAGGTCCGCGGCCTGAATGGCTGGTGAATCCGTACTCATCACGGGCGTTTCGGGGTTCGTGGGGACACACCTCGCTGCTGCTCTTACACAGCGCGGCGGCGTTCGTATCTACGGCACGATCTTGTCGCCCGATGAGGTGACGGCGGGAGCCCCGCCGGAGGTGGAGCTGATCGTCTGCCGCCTCGAAGACCCCGTCAGCGTGGAAGCCGCCGTTCGCCAAGCTGAGCCTTCGGTCGTCTACCACCTCGCGGCGCAAAGCTCTGTTCCCCGATCGCTGGCGGATCCGGGCGGAACGTTCCAGACAAACGTTATGGGCGTGCTTCATATTCTGGAGGCGCTTCGCCGCATGGAAAGCCTCCGCTCCTTGATCCTTGTGAGCTCGGCGGAAGTCTACGGAACCGTGTCGGAAGCCGATCTGCCTGTGGGGGAAGATGCCGCTCTGGACCCGACCAATCCGTATGCATGCAGCAAGGCATGTGCCGATTTGCTCGGTGCGCAGTATTTCCGGACCTTCAAGCTGCCGGTGGTGAGAATCAGGCCATTCAACCACATCGGGCCCGGGCAGTCGAGAGCCTTCGCGGCCTCGAGCTTTGCTTGTCAGATCGCCGAAATCGAGGCCGGACTGAGGCCGCCGCAGATCATGGTCGGCAATCTCGACGCGAAGCGTGATTTCACCGACGTTCGTGACATCGTCCAAGCGTATGTGCTGGCAGCCGAGAGATGCATCCCCGGTGAGGTCTATAACCTCTGCTCCGGAAGAGCGGTAGGCATGCGCCAGGTGCTGGACGGACTCGTTGCCTCGACGTCTTCACGGGTAGACATCATCCCGGACCCTGAGCGAATGCGCCCATCCGACACCCCCATCACCCTCGGAGACTGCTCGAAGTTCAAGGCCGCTACCGGGTGGTCGCCAAGCATTACGATGGGCAGGACTCTGAACGATTTACTCGATTACTGGCGCGAACAGGTTCGCGGTCCCCATTACCACAGCGAGTGATCTTCCTTCGTGGTTTGACAGCCTCTGTGGCGTATTGCTAGACTGGGTTCAGCGAGGTACAGGCTTGGCCGTCGGATCCGTATTCATCCTCTCGTTCATCACGGCGCTTTCGGGGGCGCTCATGCCGGGGCCGCTGCTGACGGTCACCATTGCTCAGACTGCGCGACGGGGAATGAGGGCATCGGTCTTACTGGTTGCCGGGCACTCACTTTTGGAACTGGTGCTCGTCGTGGGCCTGTGGTTTGGGCTGGGGCATTTCCTGAGGATCAGGCCGGTTATCGGCACAATAACCGTCCTCGGCGGACTGATGCTCCTGTGGATGGGCTGGGGCATGATCCGTGATGCCAGGCGGGGAGCGCTGGACATCCGAACGACCGCCAATGACGGAGGCGAAGGCGTCCTACGTAATCCCATTCTCACCGGGATGGCGGTCAGCATCTCGAACCCCTACTGGGTTATCTGGTGGGCGACCATCGGTCTGACCTTCTTCGCCGCCCTCTCCCAGAATGCCGTTTCCACCATCTGCGCGTTCTACTTCGGCCACATCATGGGCGATATTCTGTGGTATCTGGCGATCGGCATAGCGGTCGCGACCGGCCGCAGGCTCATCAATCCCACCGTCTACCGGGTGATAGTGCAGATATGCGGGATATTTCTAATCTTCCTCGGGGGGTCGTTCCTCTACCTGATCGCTACAGGCAAGCTGTGGGCCATCAAGATGAGCATCCACTTGCTAGGCAAGTGATCGCTCCGCACTACCTCGATGCCACGATGAGCGCGCAGGCGATCGCCCACAGGCCAATGTCAATGAGGAGCGGCTTGTCGGTCAGCAATAGCATTTCGGGGCTTTCGGCATCGGCCTCCCGGTGGATTAGCAGCAGATAGCGAAAAATGCCGTAGATCACGAATGGCAAAGTAGCCATCATGAAGGGGTGTATCTCACCGGTCTTGGAGAAGAAGGTATAGAGGGAATAGGCGATTATCGTCGAGGCCGAGGTAATCCCTATGAGCTGATCCAGGAACGGCACAGTGTAGTGATCGAGGCTCGCACGGCTGTTCGGCATCCCGGCCTCGACCCGTACCAATTCCCCACGGCGCTTTGCCAGGGCAAGGAAGAGCGCCAGCAAGATCGTGCAGATAAAGAGCCAGGGAGAGATATTGACACTAATCGCCGCCGCACCCGCCACGGCTCGAATAACGAAGCCGAAAGCAATCGCCATCACATCCAGGATGACTATCTCCTTCAGCGCGAAGGTATATGCAATTTGCAGGGCGAGATAAGCCACGCCGGCCAGGATGAACGCCTTGTTCAGGGATGTAGACACGGCGGCTGCCACGACTAGAAGAGCGGCTGCCCACACCAACGCCGCACGAGCGGACAAAGCACCTGAGGCAATCGGACGTTTCGACTTCTTGGGGTGCTTCCTGTCGCCCTGGACATCCCTCACATCGTTAACAATGTAAACGACCCCCGACAGGAGGCAGAAGACGACGAACGCCAGCACGACCTTGAAGTAGTCGTCTATGGGGTGCGGGCTGTCTAATGTGAACAGCAGGCCGGCGAACACGAAGAAATTCTTCGTCCACTGCTTCGGCCGCATGCTCTTGATTACTGAGCTGATCATAAGACCGATAGGACCGATAGGACCTATCGTCTCCCTTTATTCATTGACTTTCACTTCCACCGTCGCTGTTGCAGGCTTCTTGATGCCGAAGACATCGGACACCGTCAGCGTCACCTGGAAATTGCCTGCCTTGGTGAATGTGTGATATGCCAGATCCCCGGCAGCCTGCTCCTGGATTCCATCCGTATTGTCGAAATCCCACGAGTATTTGACTGGAGTTGCGCCTGCCCGGCAGAACGCCTGGAACGCTATCGGGTAATTCCTGGCAACCTCTTTCGACTCACCGCCCCCCGGTATGATGGGCGTCGAATCCCGAATGGTCGCTATCTCGCCGACGTGGAACGCCTCAGAGCCGTCACCAGCGATTGCCAGGCGCTCAAGCTTATAATCGGGGAGACCGAGCTCGCTTTTCAGGGCGGCAAGCGGGAATGAGACCACCATCCATCCGTCTTCCTGGAGCTTGAAGCCCGAAAGATCCATCTGAACTTCCGTGGACTGCCCGCCCTCGAAGAACAGCACGACGCGCACTCTGCGCACCTGCCTGGACTGGTAGACGCCTCCATACATGTCCGTGCTCCCGGCCGCTCCCAGCCCGACAGTCAGCGCATCATAGCCTACCTGGGCGCCCCAGAATTTCGTTATTATCTGCATATAGCCATCGTCTTCTGCGAAAGACTTGCTGAGGTCCAGGGGCTTGAGGAAATCAATACGGCCGCCGGAATAGAGGTCCTTCGGCGTCACCTTGATGGAGCGGCTGCCGCCGTATGCGTTCTGGGACGACTCTTCACAAGAGCCGCCGCCCCAGGCTCCCAGCTTCATGGCATCCGGGTCTATCGGATCTCCGCTGTAAACGATCTGTTCCTTGCGGGCGAACACTCCCTGGGCGAACGCCCCCGTCTGGATAATCAGGATGACTACGGCCAGCGCCAGCATCCATTTTATGAAGGCTCTGTTCATTGAAAAACTTCCTCCAATTCTATCCGACATAGCTTTAGCGAACGTCGGATCACTTTCTTTGCAGGCGTTCGATCCCAACCGCCTTATGGGTGGAAGGGTCGGCATCCACTATTACCGCCGATAGAAACGTCTGGTCCTCCGATATCTCGAACTTGGCGGGCATCAGGGTGAGGAACTTCGAAATGATCAGTTCCTTCCTGACGCCTATAACGGAATCCCTCGGGCCGGTCATCCCCACATCGGTGATATAGGCCGTCCCGTTCGGCAATATGCGCTCGTCGGCCGTCTGCACATGCGTATGCGTGCCGATCACTGCGGCGGCACGTCCGTCCATATACCATGCGAAGGCCGATTTTTCCGACGTCGCCTCTGCGTGGAAATCCACTATTATGACGTCTGTTTCCACCGATAAGGTTTCCAGTATGGCGTCGGCAACGAGAAAAGGGTTGTCAAGGCATTCCATGAATATCCGGCCGCAGAGGTTGACTACACCCAGCCTTCCCGCCTCCAGCTTGAAAACCGACCAGCCATGACCAGGGCATCCGGCCGGATAGTTCGCCGGCCTTATGACCCGCGCTTCCTGGTCAAGGTAGGGATAGATGTCTTTTTTCTTCCAGACATGATTGCCCAGTGTTATGGCGTCAACACCAGCATTGAGGATTTCCCTCGCGGTATCTTGGGTGATCCCCATTCCACCGGCGGCATTCTCACCATTCGCAATCACGAAATCCGGGCGAAACTCCTCCCTTATTTCGGGTAGCAGCCGGGCGACAGTCTGCCTGCCCGGCCTGCCGATGATATCACCGATGAATAGTATACGCAAACGTTTTCTCTATCCTATAGGGTATGGAAGTGTGGGAGTATGGGAGCGTGGGGGTTGCCCCATCACCCCATCTCTCCTCGCCCCATCGCTACTTCGCATAGTCAACGGCCCGGGTCTCACGGATGACCGTGATCTTTATCTGGCCGGGATATTCCATCTCCTCTTCGATCCTCTTCGCGGTATCGCGCGCCAGTTTCGCCGCCGCCAGATCGTCAATCTCGGTCGGCTTGACCATCACGCGAATCTCTCTGCCCGCCTGGACTGCATAAGTCTTCTCCACTCCGTCAAAGGAGTCTGCAATGGTCTCCAGGCGCTGGAGGCGCTTCACGTACGTCTCCAGGGTCTCGCGACGAGCGCCCGGCCTGGCCGCCGAAATCGCATCCGCGACCGCCACCAGGACTGCCTCCATGGTCTGCGGGTCTTCATCGTTGTGATGAGCCCCGACCGCATGGACGATCTCCGGATGCTCGCCAAGTTTTCGGGTCAGGTCCGCACTGATCGTCGCGTGAGGCCCGTCAACCTCGAAGTCAACCGCCTTCCCCAGGTCATGGAGCAGGCCGGCTCGGCGTGCGAGCGCCACATTACCGCCCAGCTCGGATGCCATCGCACCACAGAGATGGGACACCTCGACCGAATGATCGAGGACGTTCTGGCCATAGCTGGTTCTGAACTTCAACTTGCCCAGCAGCTTCACAAGCTCCGGGTCGATGCCGGTGACACCGACCTCGAATACGGCGCGCTCGCCGGCCTCGCGGATATGCGTCTCAACCTCGGCCTGGGCCTTATTCACCATCTCCTCAATCCGGCCGGGATGAATTCGCCCGTCCGAGATGAGGTTGCTCAGGGAGATTCGGGCCACCTCGCGCCTTACCGGATCGAACCCCGAAAGCACGACCGCCTCAGGGGTGTCATCAATGATCAGGTCAACGCCCGTGAGAGTCTCGAACGCCCGTATATTCCGCCCCTCGCGGCCGATGATTCGGCCCTTCATTTCGTCATTGGGGAGGGGGACTACCGACACAGTGGTCTCGGACGTCTGATCCACTGCACAGCGTTGAATGGCAAGGCTGATTATGTTCCTTGCCTTCTTGTCCGCTTCTTCTTTTGCCTGAGTCTCGATGTCCCTGATCAGGCGCGCGGCTTCGTGCTTGGTCTCGTCTTCGATCATCTTCAGCAGCAGGCCCTTTGCCTCTTCGGCCGTGAGTCCCGAAATGCGCTGAAGCTCCTCGCGCTGTTGCTGTATCAGGTTGCTCGCTTCCTGACTAAGCTTATCGGCCTCCTGCTCTTTGGCAGTCAGCGATCTTTCTTTTCTCTCCAGGTTTTCAAGCCTGCGGTCTAGAACTTCTTCCTTCTGCGTTAGCCTTCGCTCTAACCTCTGAATGTCAGCTCGTCTGTCACGATTCTCTCGATCTACCTCGGCCCGAATTTTGTGGGCCTCGTCTTTGGCTTCGACGAGAATCTCTCTTCGCTTGGTTTCTATTTCCCTTTCAGTCTGTTCTCTGAGTCTTCGAGCTTCTCTAGATTGCTCATCTGCTCTGCGCTTTGAGGGGATTACCCAAAGCAAGAATCCCATGACCAGTATGACTACGGATGCCAAAATGCATCCCGCGTATTGCAACCACATCAGTCTACCTCACCTCCGTGTTTTGATCGGATTGAGGTTAAGCGACTTCAACGACCTTGAATTGGCTAACACGATAACGAATCGTGAAACGAATTACCTGAACGTTCCTCCTTTGAGATAATGACTGTCCCGATCTCTCGGGACCCGTAATGCATTCTAATCGGGCTCGCCGCTAAGCTCGTTCAGGACGCTGTTTATCACGTCCCAACCGAAGCCTTTCCTCTGCAAATGAGCCGCGAGCCTGCGCCGCCTCGTTCGCTCATCCGGGCTCTTGTCTTTCGCCCAGCGAACGCGAGCGGACTTCATTGCCGACTGATACTCCGTCTCGGGATCAATGCCGGACAGAGCCTCTTCCACTACTTCCGTCGGAACGCCCTTCTGCCTGAGCTCCCATTTGATGCGGGTCTTCCCCACGGCCTTCCTGTGGTTGATCCACATTCGGGCGAACTCCGCGTCATCAATGAGGCCCACTTCCTCCAGGCGTCTCAGTGTTTCTGCTACTACTTCCTCTTCGAAGCCGGCTTTCATCAGCCTGCGTTCGATTTCCTTGCTGCTTCGAGGCCGATAATCCAGCAGCCTCAAAGCCTTTTCCTTTGCCTTCTCTATGGAACTTATTCGCTGTTCCAAGGCACTCTACCTTCTGGGCATGATTCGTGATCCGTGATTCGTGACCCCGGAAGGTTTCCCTCACGCATCACGCATCAGCTTCAGCCGGCTCCTCTTCCTTGGCTTCCGGCGTGAGCACCACCTTGTAGATGGTCTCCTCCCGGATTCGGCCTTCGAGCGCATCTATCAGGTCATCGTGCTCTTCCAGGAACGACTTTGCGTTCTCACGACCCTGTCCCAGGCGCTGATCCCCATAGGCGAACCAGGTCCCGATCTTCGATATCAGACCGAGCTCGGTGGCCATGTCGAGGATTCCGCCGGACCGGGAGATCCCCTTGCCGAACATGATGTCGAATTCCGCCTGCTTGAACGGCGGCGCGACCTTGTTCTTGACGACCTTCACCCTCGTCCGCACGCCGACGATCTCCGTGCCCTGCTTGAGAGTCTCGACCCGGCGGACTTCCAGCCGAACGGATGACCAGAACTTCAGCGCCCGGCCGCCTGGGGTCGTCTCCGGGTTGCCGAACATCACGCCGATCTTCTCCCGAATCTGATTGACGAATACCGCCGCGGTATTCGACTTGCTCAGCGACCCGCCGATCTTCCTGAGGGCCTGGGACATCAGCCTCGCTTGAAGGCCGACGTGCGAGTCGCCCATCTCGCCCTCGATCTCCGACTTCGGCACCAGCGCCGCCACGGAGTCGAGGACAACTACCTCAACTGCCCCGCTTCTAATCAGGGCGTCCACGATCTCGAGCGCTTCCTCGCCGGTGTCCGGCTGGGAGACCAGGAGGGAATCCACATCCACCCCGAGAGTCCGGGCGTAAGCGGGATCAACCGCGTGCTCGGCGTCAATAAACGCCGCAATCCCGCCCGCCTTCTGCGCCTCCGCGATGATATGATAGCCGATGGTCGTCTTGCCGGAGGATTCCTGGCCGTAGAGCTCCGTGATTCGCCCTCTGGGAATGCCGCCGACTCCCAGCGCAACGTCGAGCGCCAGCGAACCCGTTGAGATCACGTCAACAGTCAATCGTGATGCCTGGCCCAGCCGCATGACTGCGCCCTTGCCGAACTGCTTTTCAATACGGTTCAGGGCAAGCTCCAGGGCCTGCTCCTTTGCCTTGCCGTTCCCGCTGTCCAAGTCCGTTCTCCCTTCTCCTTACGGATTACTCATTAACATTAGCTTGAAATCTGAGATTACGCTGTATATTGGACCTGTGATCCGTAACTCGCTTCTCATGATGTTCACCTGCTCGACTCCGAATGAGCCGACTTCACGATTCTGATGCCTCTCGATCAACTCTCTCAGCCCACTCAGGTTCTCCGGCGGCCAGCCCCGATTCTTCGGGGATTTCACCCGCCCCACGGTGATATGCGGGCTGAACGGCCGATTCTCCCGCTCGAAGCCGATCTTCGCCATCTCGCGATCAATACGGTCTGCCAGCGATATCATCTCCTGACCGCCTCTGGTGACGCCGACCCAGACTACGCTCGGCCGAGTGATCTTCGGAAATGCGCCGACTCCCGCCAGCTCGACCTCGAACGGGCCTGTTCCCTGAATGGCCGCCTCGACTCCGCGGGCGATTGCCTCCAGCCTTTCCGGCTCGACGTACCCCAGGAACTTCAGCGTGACGTGGAAATTGTCTTCAGGGACCCACTTCACGCCCGCCTTCGCCGGCATGAGGTCCTGCTCGACTTCCACCAGCCTGCGCCTGATCTCCGCAGGGATCGGTATTGCTACGAATGTGCGTACTTTGTCCATGACCAATCCGTAATCCATAATGCGTAATCCGTAACTCTGGAAGGTCTTCCCTCACGCATTACGCATCACGCAGCAACCATGTCCGCACCAGGTTCAGCGCTGCCTGCGCTGCCCTCAGCTTGATTTCGATTCGGCTGCCGCCGAAAACATTCTTCGTTGCGCTCGTGCCATCGGGAGTCCTCAGGCCGATGTAGACCAGGCCGACCGGCTTCTCGGCCGAACCGCCTCCCGGGCCTGCGATCCCCGTCACTCCCAAAGTGATATCCGCGCCCGTTCGAGCCGCCGCCCCGTTCGCCATCGCCTCGGCGACTTCCGGGCTGACCGCCCCGTGAGTATAAATCAGATCCTCGGGCACGTCCAGGAAGTCGGACTTGGCCCTATTGCTATAAGACACGATCCCCGCCAGGAAAGTATTAGAGCTTCCAGGGACATTCGTCACCCGGTGAGCGATCAGTCCGCCGGTGCAGGATTCCGCCAGCACGAGAGTGAGCTTCCGCTCGATGAGCGCATGCACCACGACCGACTCCAGGGTTTCCTCGTCCACGCCATAGATGAACTCTCCGAGCCGCTCCCGAGCCTTCTGCTCGAGACCGGCTATCAGCTCGAGGGCCTCTTCTCGGTTGGATGCCTTCGCGGAGATGCGGAACTGGACTTCGCCCGCACCGGCATATGGCGCAATAGTGGGATTCCGGTTGCTGAGGAGGTCCTTGACTTTCTCCTCGGCGGCGGACTCCCCAATGCCGACCACTTTAAGGATTCGGGAAACCAGAACCGTCGGGGCGCCCAGGGCCTTTTGGCTGAGGTAGGGGATTACCGACTTCTCCACCATAGGCATCAGCTCTCCGGGCGGGCCGGGAAGGGCGATCACGATCTTGCCGGCCTTCTCGACTATCACCCCGGGAGCAGTGCCCACGCTGTTCGGCATCGGCATACCGGTTTCCGGTTTGAGGGCTTGCTTCAGATTGCTCTGCGCGATCTGAAGTCCCCGGCGCTCGAAAAAGGCTCTGATCACCTTCTCCGATTCCGGGTCCATCACCATCTGCTCGCCCAGGACCTTGGCAATCGTTTCCTTGGTCAAGTCATCCTGAGTAGGCCCCAGGCCGCCGATGGTTATCACCAGGTCCGCCCGCGAGAGCGCTGTTCGAAGCGTCTCCGCAAGCCGGGCGGCATTATCTCCAACCGTGATGCGGTAGTAAACGTCGATACCGAGGGCGGAGAGCACTGTGCTTAGATAAGGGGCGTTGGTATCTACGATCTGCCCCAGAAGCAGCTCGGTTCCCACCGAGATCATCTCAGCGCGCACGCGAATCCTCCGGTTTCTGTGGGCATTATACTTTATTGCCGTACCGAATTCAAGGAGTTATTTTCCGTGATAGGGCTTGCCCATTCTCCCTACAGGAGGCGGCATCCAAAGCCGAAGATTAAAATACGCTTAACGAGTAACGAGTAACGCGTAACCGGAACAGGTTTACGGGATTACTCGTTACGCATTATGTTTTTCTGTTCACGGAGGAGTACGCAGCATGCCGCAGTTGAGGAAAGATCCAATCACCAGGGAATGGGTGATTATCGCCACAGAGCGCAGTAAGAGGCCTTCGGATTTCGTGGTGGAGGACACTTGTGGCTCAAAGCCCGAGTACGTGGAGAATTGCCCGTTCTGCCCTGGGAATGAGGAGAAAACTCCGCCGGAGGTCCTTGCCTTCCACGATGGAGAGGCTAGCCCGAATTCGCCCGGTTGGCATGTGCGGGTCGTCCCGAACAAATTTCCCGCGCTCGCGATCGAGGGGGATCTGGATCGCTCGGGGTACGGCATGTACGACTTCATGAACGGCGTGGGAGCTCACGAGGTGATCATCGAGACACCCATGCACAATAAGTGCATGTCGAGTATCGAGCCGGCTCAGGCGGAGCAGGTCTGGTGGGCAATCCGCCAGAGGATGATGGATCTCTCCAAGGACCGGCGGTTCAAGTACGTGATGGTCTTCCGCAATCATGGGAAGGTCGCGGGCACGTCACTGGAGCATCCGCACTCGCAGTTGGTCGCACTGCCCATGGTCCCGACGGAAGTTCGGACCGAGATGGAAGGCGCCGATCTCTACTATAGCTACCACGATCGCTGCCTGTTCTGCGACATGATCCGCCAGGAGCTGAACTTCGGTCAGCGAGTCATTGTCGAGACTGATGATTTCCTCGCATTCGAGCCCTTTGCGCCGAAATTCCCGTTCGAAACATGGGTCATCCCGAAGCAGCACAGCCGATCGTTCGTTGATGACGCCGAGCGGCTCATACCGGGATTCGTCAATGTGCTTCAGGATGCGCTGGGTCGCATTGGCCGAGTGCTGCAAAATCCTCCGTACAACTATACCTTGCACACTTCGCCCTTCGAGACCGAAAAGGAGCACGTCTTCCACTGGCATCTGGAGGTCCTGCCCAGGCTTACCATTCAGGCGGGATTCGAGATGGGGGCCGGCATTTACATCAACGCGACTTCGCCCGAGGACTCGGCGAAGCATCTGCGTGCGGCCAGCAAGGAAGTAGAGGAAGGGGAAGGCGTGCCTCTGGAGAAGATCAGCGGTCACGGGCAGAAACTGCGGGTCGTCAGAGATTAGCCCCCAGAAGCGAACGAGCCGCTATCACAGATGCCCGGCCAAGTGCCAGTCATGAAGTTCAGCGCGGTTGAAACGGGTATAACGCCTGATGTATGAGCAACCGCAGCGACCTGAACCATTTCTGGAGCATTCCACTTGATGGGCTGCTGAGAAAGCTTGATACTGCACCCCAGGGGCTATCCACCGAGGAGGCTGAGTGCCGGCTAAGAGAGTTCGGCCCGAACAGCCTAGTCCGCCAAAGGCGCTTTGTAGTCCTGCTGCAGTTCCTTCGGTTCTTTGCCAATCCACTTGTCATAATCCTGCTGGTTGCCAGCGCCATCTCATTCGCTCTTGGAGAGAGGATCAATGCCAGCATAATCATTACGATGGTGTTGTTGAGCGTCCTCTTGAACTTCTATCAGGAATTCCAGGCTAGCCATGCCGCGGAGGAGCTTCGGAAGCAGGTGGCTTCCACGGCGTCGGTTTTCCGCGACGGCGAGGAGCAAGAGCTTCCGATCACAGACCTAGTACCAGGGGACGTCGTGAAGCTCACCGCCGGAAGCCTCGTTCCCGCCGACTGCCGCCTGCTCGAGGAGAAGGATCTCTATGTCCGCGAGTCGGCCCTCACGGGAGAGTCAATGCCCGTCGAGAAGGAAGTCAAGGATCTGCCCGACGGCCCTCACAATATCACAGACGCCGAGAACAGCGTCTTCCTGGGAACGGCGGTCCAAAGCGGATACGGCAAAGCAGTCGTGGTTCGGACCGGCAGCTCGACTTCATTTGGGGCAATCGCAGCGAGGCTTGCCGAGCGCCCTCCCGAAACGGAGTTCGACCGCGGCATAAGGCATTTCGCGCTGCTGATCACCCGAGTGATCATCCTGCTGGTGCTTTTTGTCTTCCTGGTGAACAGCCTCTTTCAGCGTCCCTTGCTTGAGTCGTTTCTGTTCGCGGTGGCGTTGGCGGTCGGCCTGACCCCCGAGCTCCTTCCCATGATCATCTCGGTCACACTGGCGAAGGGCGCTCAGCGCATGGCGAAGAAAAGCGTGATCGTCAAGCAGCTTGCGTCAATCGAAAACTTCGGGAGTATGGACATACTCTGTTCTGACAAGACGGGCACTATCACGCTCGGAGAGGTGGTGCTGGAGAGGCATGTCACCGTCCGGGGACGTGAGGACGAAAGAGTCCTGAGCATGATCTTCCTGAATAGCTACTTCGAGACCGGAGTCCGAAGTCCCCTGGATGACGCCGTTCTACGCCATCAGCAGCCGGACGTTCACGAATATCGGAAGATCGAGGAGATACCGTTCGACTTCGAGCGGCGGCGGCTGTCGGTGGTCGTCCAGCGAGAGAATGAGAGACTCCTGGTCACGAAAGGAGCTGTCGAGAATATCTATGACGTCTGCACCTGTGTCGAATTGGACGGCGAGACCAAGCCCTTCGACGTAGAATGTCGGGAGGCGGCCGATATGACCTACAAGAGCTTCAGTGAGGACGGCTATCGTGTGATCGGAGTTGCCGTCAGGGTGGTTCCGGAACAGCTCTCATACGGCAAAGCCGATGAGCATGACATGACCCTCATTGGGTTCGCGGGCTTTCTCGACCCGCCGAAGGAGGATGTGGGGCAAACCCTTCGCGCGCTGATGGATGACGGCATTCGCGTCATCATCATGACGGGAGATAACGAGTATGTGACCCGGAAGATCGTTCGCGATGTAGGGCTTCCAACCGAGCAAGTCATCGTCGGGAGCGAGGTTGATCACATGGATGACGGCGCGCTGGCCTGGCATGCCGAGCATGGGGCCATATTCGCCAGGGCTTCACCGGAGCAGAAAAACCGGGTGATCACTGCGCTCCGGTCGAGAGGTCACGTAGTCGGTTTTCTGGGAGACGGGATCAATGACGCCCCCTCGATGCATTCAGCGGATATAGGGGTCTCGGTGGTGAATGCGGTTGATGTTGCCAAGGATGCGGCCAAAATCATCCTCCTGCGGAAGGATCTTGCCGTGCTGCACGACGGCGTTCTGGAAGGCCGCCGGAGCTTCGCCAACATCATGAAATACATAACGATGGGGACAAGCTCCAACTTCGGCAACATGTTCAGCATGGCGGCGGCCTCCCTATTCCTGCCGTTCCTTCCCATGCTTCCGACTCAGATTCTGCTGAACAACTTTCTCTACGATACATCGCAGGTCAGCATCCCCAGCGACAGAGTTGATCCGGAGATGCTTCGTCAGCCGAAGAGATGGCGCATTTCCTTCATCCGGCAGTTCATGCTGATCATCGGCCCAATCAGCTCGGTCTACGATTTCCTGACATTCGGTGTGCTGCTTTATGGCTTCAACGCCGGCGAAAGACTATTTCACACCGGATGGTTCATTGAGTCGCTGGCGACTCAGACGCTGGTGATCTTCGTCATCCGAACTCCGGGAAACCCGCTTGCGAGCCGGCCGAGTCGTCCGCTGGCGCTGACCATGGTCGCCGTTGTGCTCGCCGCCGTGCTGCTGACCTATAGCTATCTGGGGAGGATACTGGGGTTTGTCCCGCCGCCGGCGTTACTTCTGTTCGCCATCGCCGCGCTTACGGTGACGTATCTGGGGCTGGTCCAACTCGTGAAGGCCTGGTTCTATAAGAGACACTCGCTGATGTGAGATGAGCGGCCGTGCGGTCCTACGGACCCACGCCGCTGGCAAAGAAGACGAAGAGGAAAGCGTCCCTTTAGAGAAGATTAGCGTCCGGGAGGGGGGCCTTCAGCATTGGACTGGCCGGTAGTGCTGGTTGTCGTCTTCAGCTTCTGCATCCGATTGTCCACCGTGAAGCACCAGCTCATGTCGGTCTTGTTCCCCACCCAGTCAGAGAGGCTCAGCTTAACCTCGTGAAGGCCGTCCCTCAGCGGCTGGACGGGCTGAGTTATCTCGGTCTTAAACCAGACTATCCCACGCTCTAGGATGAGCTTATGCTCCACAAGCTGACCGTCCAACGTCAGGGAGATGCTGTCTTCATTGATGCCGCTGCCCAGGTCGCCAATGACGGCTGCAATCTGCACCGGCGGCGCACCCGGCATGATGTAGTCACGCGGAGGAACAACCGTCGAAACTACTGGAGCGGTGCTGTCGGGCGCATCAGCCCGGAATGCATGAAGAGTGCCGTCATCGGCCACGACATAGAGAGTGCCGTTCGATACCATCGGCGTAGAGGTAATATTCACATACTTCAGTCTGCCGTAATCGAATGCTTCCGGCTGAACAACATATTTCCACACCAGGTCGCCGTTATCTTTGTCGAAGACATAGAGGAAGCCCTTGTTCGTGCCGACGATCACATCGTTTCCCGCAACGATCGGCGATCCATAGGCTGATGCGCCGAGTTCGGCAGGCTTTTCCCATTTCACTTTGCCGGCGAGATTCAGCGCGTAGAACTTCCCATTCTTGCAGGCGAAGTACACGCCCGTAGGATCGGCCGCGGGGATAGTGGTGATATCGGTCTGGAACTTTATCCCCCATTTCAGCCTGCCGCTTTTCGCCTGATATGCCTGCATCGTGTTGCCGGCGGCCAGATAGACAGTACTCTCGGAGACGACCGGGGTGGCGCTTTTGGACCAGCTCCCTATGCGAACCGCCCATTTTGGAGCCTTGCCGCCGCTTGTATTGGCAGCATAGAGAAGCATGTCGCTGGACAGGAAATACACCAGTCCCCCCACGACGGCCGGCGAGGTGGAGACGTCGTCTCTCACCCGAAATCCGCCCGGCCACTTGGGTTGACCGGTCTTCGCATCCAGGGCGTACAGGTGATCGTCACTCGAACCTACGTACACAACGTCGTCCATGAGGACGGGAGATGAGTTCATGATGCCCTTGGTGGTGAAATTCCAGGCAAGCGTTCCGGTATCTCTTGTCACGGCATACAGCTTGCCGTCACCACCGCCGAAATAGACGAGATCGGGCCCAACGAGCGGCGAAGACTTCACGACTGCGCTGAGGGTTTCCTCCTCGGGAAAACGCCATTTGAGCGAGCCGGTTTCGGAATTGATGGCATACAGCCGCCTTCCCGCACACATGTACACTACGCCCCCAGACTCCGCGGGCGAAGATGGGTTGTTCGGGACTATCTCGGTCGGGAACTTCCAGGCCAGTTTCAGGGGAAAAGCAAGCTGCTCTTCGGTATATCCCGTGTGCGCCGTGTCGCCTCTGAACATCGGCCAGTCACGCCCGCCGACGTGCTCCATGCCCGTGTCCTCAGTTTGCACAGGACCGGTGTCCGCGCCCAGTGGGGTGGCGAGATCCGGCCGGTCAACAATCTGCGTCTTGGGTGGCTGGTTGGGCTGATTGGGCTGATTCGGATTCGGTCTTGGCGACCTGGGTGAGGTGGCCGGTGGCGGCACGCCCGGAGGCATGGGAGGCAGCTCCATGTTCGGCGGCGTCGGCATATCGGGAGGCGGCTCCCCGTAGATCAACGGGCTGGAGAGCATGAAAAGGAATATGGCTATAAGATATGCGATCGGCCGTCTGGCCATCGTCATCCTCCTTCGAGATGGTACAGCAGAAGTATACGGTATTTGGGCCGAGGCGTCAATATGAGAGGTGTTATGCTTCATACGTCAGTTAGGCCTACCACATTAAAGACGCTTGTCCCGCTGGGGCAGTTCCACTTGAGCGCTACGCGCGGTCTTCCAAGACCGGCTTGTCTCTGCGCAAACACTTCGCGCATCGCCAGTCAATATTCATACGTTCGTACATAACTGGAACGTTCCGCACAGGGGCTCCGCAGATGCCGCACGTAATGTCGTTGCTATAGGCAGTCGAAGTATATGTGTCTTTCCCCTGTTCGGGCTCTTCGCCCTGGTATTCCAGTTCGGTCATAAACTTCCTCCAACAGAGTAATGCGTCTGCATTATACCATAAAAGGTGTGATGAGTGATTCACCGCGTCCCCGCGTCTCTCGTAGGAGTCGATCGTATCCGTACTCGAGCAGGCCTTTCATGTTGATGACATCTTCTTCATTGTAGAGCAGCAGGAGCTTCAGGGCCTCGTCGCTTCCCCGGCGATACTCTCGCCACAGCCGGACCGCATCCCATCCGTCGAGTCCCTCGCACTCGGGTCGCCGCACGATCCCCAGCTTGCCTTCGATGCTCTTCAATCCGCCGGTGAGACCGAGTCTCCTCAGGAGGTGGCAGAGGTCCACGTGGAGTTGATCGAGCTTCAGGTTTGGAAACGTCCGCCGAATGAACGGGATATCGAACCCGCTGCCGAAGAAGGTCGCGAGCATCTTGTAGTTCGAGACGGCGTCAGGGAACTCGTCCAGGTTTCGGCCTCTGATGAAGGTCTGCATCTCGATGCCGTCATAGAGGCCGATGACCGTGATCTCATCGTGCCGGTAGCAGCCGGTCGTCTCGATGTCCAGGTAAGCCAGCTCGCCGCCGAACTCGCTCACCGCCCGCCAATGCTCCTTCGATGGGATTGTTTGGGCAAAGAAGGCATGATCGCGTGCGGAGAGGCTTGCGATGGACTCCTCGACCCTCGGGATGATGAGCGCCTTCTTGGCATCGGTGAGGGGGAGCGAGGGGTGCATCTCCAGAAATTGCTCCCAGGTCTGCGCGCCCATCTCCCAAATCCGGCGCTCGGTAGTATACCCGACGCCCTGGACATGGATGAAGGTGGAAGTCAGCATGATTTCAAATTGGAGATTTCAGATCGCAAATTGAAGGGATATGGATCAAACCTTCGCACAAGAGCTCCGCTCTTTTAGGTAGCAAGTGAGCACGTTCTCCAGCGGATACTGATCGCCTGACTCATTCATCTGCGCCATGATGATCTTGGTCGCCAGCGTGCCGATTTCGTGCAGAGGCTGATGAACCGTGGTGAGCTGAGGGATCGTCAACTCCGCATAGGTGTCGTCAAAACCGACGAACGAAATGTCCTCGGGCGCCTTCAGCCCCGCATCGAATGCCGCCTGCATCGCGCCAATAGCCATCGCATCATTCGCGGCAAAGACGGCGGTCGGCCGCTTTTCGAGCCCCAGGAACTTCTGCATGGCCTCATAGCCGGACACTCTGGTGTAGTTCCCCTCGGAGGTGAGATTGCCGTCCAGGCCCAGGCCGACGTCCATCAGCGCCCGCTCATAGCCGTCCATTCTCAGCTTGGAAATAATCGCGCTCGGCGGACCGACTATCATCGCAATACGCTTATGCCCCAGCTTGAGGAGGTACTTTACCGCGTCATAGGCGGCCTTGAAGTTGTCCGGCTCCACAAACGGAAAGCCTGCGAGTTCCCACCTGCGCTCAATGATCACGACCGGCACGTTCCTCGCCTTGATGGCCTTTACGTGCTCGGGCATCATCGGTGCGGTGAAAACTATTCCCTCCACACGCCGCTCGAGCAGGACGTTGACGTTTGCCTTTTCCTTCTCGACGTTCTCGGAGGAGTTGCACAGGATGACGTTGTAGCCGGATTTCTGGGCTTCTTCTTCGACTGCGCGGGCGAGTACGGGCGCGACCGGCCCGGCGATGCTCGGCACGATATGCCCGATTAAGCTGCTTTGCTGCTTCTTAAGGCTGCTGGCGAGGGCGTTGTACCGATATCCAAGATCGGATATGGCCTGATCGACCCTCAGCCTGGTGTGCTCCGAGACGCCGATGGCCTCGTTGAGGACGCGCGAAACCGTGGCGGTAGAGACTCCCGCCTGTCGCGCAACATCTTTGATGGTCGGCTGCAACTGAGATCACCTCGCCCCGAAGGCAATCGAATGTCAATGTAACCGTTTTCATACTACGCCGAGCGGAAAGATTTGTCAAGGGGAGGATTATGCGATTGTGGAGTATCGGAGTGATGGAGTAACGGAGTAGTGGATGGGGTGATGGGATATTAGGTCAGACGGTAGTGGTTAGGCTACTCGTTTTGTTGATAGTCATGCGTTTACGGCCCGGGACGCTCCACGATGGACGTCTCCCCGGCACGAGCCGCGTGCCGCGGGAGCGAGTGCCGCCGGAGCGAGCATCCCGATCCATCGGGACATCCCGATCCGTCGGGGCAACCGCAACCACACGACTCACCGTTCACTGTTCACTGTTTACTGCTTACCGTTCACTCTTCTGCGAAGAAGCCCCAGCCCCATCACTCCGCCCGCCAGGGCGAGGAAGGAGGAGGGTTCGGGGATGGCCGTGGCAGAGAACTCAAACTGATAACCAGATAAGCCATTATCAGTTCGGTAGGTTGGGAGCGTGACTTCCACTTCCATCGTGGGCGAGTCCGCGTTCCATACTGTGCCAATGTCCGGTCCGGCTGATACCGATTCCGGCTTCGACACCAACTTCAGTTCAAACTGGAAATCGCTGGTGAGGGCAATGTTATCCATTCTATTCATCACAAGATAAGTGGCATTGTGATCGGCAGGCATATCGGGAGTTGACCATACACATATCTGCCAGGTCTTGGTCTGTCCAGAGGTAAGTGGTCCAACATAGTCGTCCCGATAGAAGCCAATGGATCCATTCCATCCGCCAACCTTTTCGTCATGGTAGACGGCAGCGTAAGTGGTCGGTATGTCCCAAGATGTAATAAGCGGTTCTCCGTCATCACCATCAGTGGCTTGAGGAAGCACAGCTATGGTTCCCAATACTCATAGCATCCAACATCCGGGTTGCCATCACGTTGTCTCCCTTCAATGTCATCGGATGGCGCGTAGCTAGGATTGCCGGCATCACGGCAAGGTGATGACGACTGAATTCTCCAAGGCAACGTATCCATTATTGGATTGCTGCTGAAGTCTGTGCCGTAATCGGTGATGTTCACGTAGTTTCGCAGAACACTATCCGTGCCCCTATTCTCATAGACACAGTTCTTGAATAGACCTAACGTGGGAGTAAAGGTAGAGGTATTGAGATAGATGCCGTCCCTGTTGTAGGCGATGATGTTGTTCGCAAGTAGTACTGTATCGGTAGTATAGCCAGACACGTAGACACCGCCGCCACCTATCCAATATCCTGATGTGCTTGTGTTGTAGGTTATCGTATTGTTAGCTATCAGAGCGTCGCCAGAGCCTACCCTATTGATTCCGCAACCTTGCCAATCGGCATGGTTGCTATATACAAAGTTGTTAGCGATCGTGGCTGACCCCCAACTCGAAACTCCACCGCCATAAACCGCCGAATTGTATTCTATGAAGTTATCGGCAATGTATGCAGCGGAATATTGACTCATGATAGCGCCTCCCTCGTAGGCAACGTTTCCTTTGTCATACCCGCCGAAGAAGTTGTGAGCAATCAACGGCGATCCATACAGGCAGTACAGCGCACCTCCATACCTGAAGCCGCCGACGGAGTTGCTCTGTAGAACGTTGTGGGAGATCACGGGAGATGAATTGCTAATACATATCCCACCTCCGTGTTCCCCGTAGATGTATCCGCGAGTCATCGTGAATCCATCCACTACATTGACACCATAGCCGCCGTGAATGGCAAGCACCCGTCCGTTGTTGGTTCCATCCAGAGTCGTGTAGTTGCCTCTCTGACTTCCACTGCCGGCGAAACCGCCATAGAGATAGACAAATGGATGAAGAGCAAGATGCTCCGAGAAGGTGAGGGGGGCAGAATAGGTCCCCCCCTTCACCCAGACTGAGGCTCCGGCTTGAGCCGCTTTGTCTATCGCTCCTTGCACCGTAGCCATTCCATGGGTAGCATCCCAATCAGTGCCGTCGTTGCTATCACTGCCGTCCGTTCCAATAACCCGATAGACCTTATCGGGAATGCTGTAGGTTGTTCCGTCCGACTCGTATGCTCCCATATCAACGGTGGTATTGAGTATACGATCTCTCCCTTCAATGTCGGTGGGTAACGATTGCACTGCGTCGTTGCTTCCGGCGTTCCTACAGTCAGAAGTTGGCTGAATATGCAAGTCACCGTAATCAATCCTCGCAAATGAGGGGTCTCCAAGTACATTGCCGGTCCCCAACGTTACGTTCGTGTAGTCCGAAGAGACATTATGGAGGCAATTGTAGTTTATTGTAGGGTACGACGAGGTGTTTGTTTGGTAAATCCCCGAGCAGTTGTAGGCGATGATATTTCCAGTGACAGTCACTGAGTCGTTGCAGTATATACCTCCGCCTGTCAAGCCATCGTTCAGTGCTATCGTATTGTTCGTTATGGTAGTTGTCCCGCTGTTGCAATGGATGCCGGCACCTCGAAGTGCACCATTAGCCGAGATGACATTGTTAGCGACATCTGCAGTGGCATTAGCGAGGTGGATGCCACCTCCGTAACCTGGGGTATCATTCCCTATGATGTAGTTGTAGGTAATTGTTGGTAACCCACCGCCAATGTAGATACCTCCCCCGTAGGAGGTGACATAATTGCAGATAATCCTATTATGGCTTATCGTAGGTGAACCCGTGGCGCCGGAGGGACAGTAGATACCTCCGCCATAATAGCTGCTGCTCACCAGAGTTCCTATGCCATTTTGGATCGTGAAGCCGTCGACAACGGTAGCAGAGGTCGCCTCTGCTGGTATGGTTACTACACTTCCGAGTTTGTTACCATCAAGAATGGTTTCATGGTCGTTCGGCGATCTCTGTTCCCTCGCCGTCTCATCGCCGGCGAACCCGCCGTACAAACCCACGCCGTCCACAAGGGTAATGTTCTCGTCATACGTGCCGGCCGCGACCCATATCTCACCGCCGGTGTAGGCAGCTGCAAGTGCTCCCTGCTTTTCATCAACGTCATTCAGGTGCTGCTTGGCGGTGTCCCAAGTGAGGCCATCGTCGTCATCATCGCCGCCCGGCTTCACATGGATAATGCCGACCGTCACAGTCACTGACTTTGGAACCGCATTATCGGACCTCGTTCCGCAATAAGAGCGAGGCTCGGAATCCTCCGGGGCATCATCTGCGGTCACCGTGATCGTATACGTGCCCGGGACATCAGGGGCTACCCAAGTGACCTCTTCTCCTGTGTTCTCGCCGTCCTTAAACGAGCCGCCGGTGGGGGCTGTCCATACATAGGTTAAGGGGGTATCCTCAATGTCGGCGCAATTCTTCTTGTCGTAGTCAGTGGCATGGGCTGTGCAGGTGACTTCAGCGCCTGGCGCATACCCTTCGCCGTCGTCCGGAGCGTCTATGGCGCATGAGATAGGCGTGTCCGTGTCATAGTGATCCTGCACGATCACCTTGGTCCTGACAACCTGATCGTCTACGTCATTCTCTCCATGGAAGATATCCAGATCAATCGCCCTGAACATGTACTCATCTACGTCGGGATATTCGCCAGGATCATCAAAAGTTTTTGTGAATGTCTGATACCACCAACCGTTCTCATCTCGCTCTGCCGCGGCTGTAGGTGTCCAACCCAAACCAGGCGGGAGAGCCTGTAAAAGTAGGTCATCATATCCGACTCCCGACGTGGTCACATCATAGTCCCTGGCCCTGACTGTTACCTCAACGGCCTGGCAAGCACACCCACTCACAGGGGGGGAGACGCCAACAAACTCTATCTCAATAGGATAATTGGCAAAGGTTGGGACGGCAGCCAGGAGGAAGGCCATGCACCCAAGTATGATTGCTATCAACCTGCAAGTCGGGTGTTTCATTGCTGGCCTCCTTCCCCTTCTCGCCACGGCATGCCAGGCGGGGAGGCAGGTTGCGCGAATACCGATGCCTTCAGGTCACTCACCCTAACCGGGTCAACGTTCTTGGTGTCTAGTGCTAAGTAATAGTAGCTGAAAAGCGCCGTGCCCTCCGCGCCCGCTGCTGAAGCATCCATAATCTGCTGCAAGGCAACGTCCTTGGGAAGCTGGAAAATGCCTACTCCGATATACATGTGCCTGGCGTGCCGATATTGCAGGAGGTCGGTCACTTCTTTCGAGGTGGTGCTGGATTTGACGTACAGCATAGGGACGACGAAATCAACAATCCCCTCGTTCATCCAGCCGTCCCAGTCCTGGAGGCAAACCAACGATGCAATAGCGGGCGATGGCATCATAGCGGAGGCTGATAGCACACACCCGGGGCGTATTGTTGCTAACCCTCCCCTGACTCTCCGGATAAGTTTCGTGATCTGGCTTCGCCGCCATTCGCACCATTGGGCGTCGTCATATCGCGGAATATCCGATCTGTTGGTTTCGGCTTGGAACAGGGAGAGACTGATTGAATTGTAGCCGGAGTCCGCACCAAGGTACTTAGCGCCTTCCATGTGTATGCCGTCCACGGCATAGCTCGTTGCTATATCGGCAATCACCGAAGCGATATGGTCTTGGACGGCCGGCACGCCCGGATCGAGGCTAACCCGACCATTGTTAAGCGACTTGGAACCGTCCTTACTGGCAGTGAGCCAGTCCGGATGCTCATCGGTGACATGGCCTGCCGGGATACTTGCCCATTTGTTTTCGTACTTCGCCTCGTAGACAGCCACCCATGCGTGGACTTGGATTCCGTCAGCGTGGGCCTGCTGGATTATATCCGCCAGCGGATCGTAATCAGCCGCTATGTCCAGTGCCTTTGGCTCGATCTGAGAGTTGTAGTACGCATCAGCCCGTTTTCGAACCTGGACGATGAGGGCATTGAAGTTGCCCTCTTTCGCGGTGTTTACCATCTGGGTCACTTCTTCATGGCTCTTGAAGCCCGGATGGAAGGCGTCCACGTAGAGACCGCGGAATTCGGATGCGTACAACGGCGGCGATGTGCAAAGGAGTAGGATCAACAGAGAGAAGAGAGTTGCTAACTTGGTTCCATTCATGCCCAGCCTCCGGAAAATAAGTTAGATTGCTATAAACCATCTTACCAGCACAGCCTTTTCTTGTCAATCACCTTCTTTTCACAAGCAGTTTCGCGAGCCCTACACTTATATAACGGATTGGGGCGGCAAAAGGATACGGTTTTTCTATGCAAAGGAAATGACGCATTTGTGGTGAACGTACATGAGGCCGGGAGGCTGAAAACGATTTGTGAGGCGTGAAGATGGGACAATTAGCTGTCAATGGCGGAGCTAAGACGAGAACAAATGGGTTCCCAGGATGGCCGATCTCCGACGAAACGGAGGTCCAGGCGCTTGCGGAAGTCTGCCGAAGCGGGCACTGGGGCTGCCTGTCGGGTGGCAAGATCGCGGAGTTCGAGAAGAAGTTCGCCGAATTCCAGGATGCGAAATACGGCGTCTGCGTCGTGAACGGCACTGCCGCCCTGGAAGTCGCCCTGAAGGCGGTCGGAGTCAAGGCGGGCGATGAAGTCATCGTGCCCCCATACACCTTCATTGCATCGGCGAGCTCGGTCCTGACCATTGGGGCGATCCCGGTCTTCACGGACATAGACGCCGATACGTATAACCTCGACCCCTCGAAGATCGAGGCGGCGATCACCGATAAGACGAAGGCGATCCTTGCGGTCCACATCGGCGGCGGGCCGGCGGACATGGATGGGATTATGGCCGTCGCGAAGAAGCGCGGGCTGAAGGTCGTGGAGGATGCGGCTCAGGCTCACGGCGCGGCATGGAACGGCCGCCGGGTGGGGGCGATCGGCGATGCGGGGACATTCAGCTTTCAGTCGTCCAAGAACCTTACTTCCGGCGAAGGCGGGATCGTCGTCACGAACGATGACGAAGTCTATTCCACCGCGTGGTCGCTCCACAATTGCGGCCGCGTGCCTGAGGGGAAATGGTACGAGCACCGGGTGCTCGGCTGGAACATGCGCATGACCGAGTTCCAGGGGGCGGTCCTGCTGGAGCAGATGAAGCGGCTGGAGGGTCAGATGAAGACACGCGAGGAAAACGCTCTCTATCTCGACAGCCTCCTCTCGAGGATCGAGGGGATTCGGCCGCTGAAGAGGGACCCCAGGGTGACGACGCATGCCTATCACCTCTACATATTCCGCTATGATTCCAAGGGGTTCAAGGGCATCCCGAGGGCCAAGTTCATCGAGGCGCTGAATGCCGAGGGAATACCTTGCAGTGCGGGGTACGTGCCGCTCTACAAAGAGGAAGTGTTCTACGTCGAGCCGGGCGGATGCCCCATCGGGTGCGGATTCTATGGGCGGGAGATGGACTACAGCAAGGTCTCGTGCCCGGTGACCGAGAACGCCTGCGCCAACGAGTCGGTCTGGTTCGGCCAGAACATGCTCCTCGGGGATAGGTCGGACATGGATGATATTGCGAGGGCGATAGGCAAGATACGGGCTAGCGTCGGCGAATTGGCCTAATGGTCAATGGCCGGAGGAGGGATGGCATGGTCAATGGTCAAGGGTCCATGGTCATAGCGGAGGAGGGATGGGATGGAGCGGATTCGGCAAGTAGATCAGATGCCCGTTTTCAACTTGTTTTACGAGTTGGCCCTTAGTGTTGAGAAAGCGAGCCGAATGGTCGGACCGGATTTCCGCTGGCTGCGTAACCAGTGTCTTAGAGCCTCAGAATCTGTATGCGCCAATATGACGGAGGGCTTCTATTCCCAATACAGCACTGAGTACCTCCAGGCCCTTTACCGATGCCGGGGAGAGGCCCATGAAACCAAGCTTCATCTGAAGTATGCGATTGATACTGCCCAGCTTTCCGCTGAAACGGGTAGGCAGTTGCTTGAAGGCTATGAGAAAGCAGTATCCCAGTTGGGCGGTCTCATAGGAAGTATCGAGAAAAAGATCACCGATTATGGAAAGGCCAAGAGCAAGCCAGGTATGGTGAGGGAAGACTGCGGCGACTACGGTCTGCCATCGACCATTGACCATGGACCCTTGACCATGAGCGATTAGCGATGGATTACTTCGACTGCAACGCTCAAATCGGCAGGTATGGGGTTCGCCACCCCGAGGCTTTCACGACCGCGGATGAGTTCGTGAAGGAGATGGAGTATTCCGGGATCGGGGAGGCGCTCGCCTATCATTCGATGGCGAAGGAGTACGCGCCGTCGGTCGGGAACGAGATGCTCCTGAAGGAGATCGAGGGGAAGCCGATTCATCCATGCTGGGCCGTGATGCCGCACAATACGGGTGAAATGCCTCCGCCGGACGAGCTGCTGCGCCTCATGAACCAACATGGCGTGAAGGCGGTTCGGGCATTTCCGGTCGCTCAGCAATTCCGGCTCTCGGACTGGTGCGCGGGACCTTTGCTCGATATGCTGGAGGCGAAGAAGATACCGCTCTTCCTGGACATGGATCAGACGAGTTGGGAGGATGTGGCCGGCATACTCAAGGCCCATCCGCGCCTGAATCTCGTGCTCTTGCGGACATCCTATCGGTGCGATCGGATGCTATACCCGTTGTTCGAGAAGTACGAGGGGCTGGCGATCGAGGCGGCGACCTACCAGGTCACCCATGGGATCGAGGAAGTTTGCAGGCGATTCGGGGCTGAGAGGCTGCTCTTTGGGACGGGACTGCCGTTCACGGAGGCGGGTCCTTCGATTGCTCAAATCACATACGCAGAGATCAGTGACAAGGAAAAGCAGTTGATCGCAAGTGGAAATCTGCGAAAACTGCTCAGTTGGTAGAAGCATGAGTACCATCAAAGACAAAGTGGCTATGGGCCTCCTACTCACCGACGAATTGGTGATAGATTCCCACTGCCACATGGGCTACTGGGCGAACTTCAACGTCCCCAGGGGCGATGCGGCGGGGATGGTCGCGGCTATGGATCGGCTGGGCATCAAGGCTTGTGTTGCCGCTCATCACGCGTCCATTGGGCCGGATTTCCGGTTCGGGAACGACGAAGTGCTGAAGGCGATGGCGGATTTCCCGGGGCGGATTTACGGCTACGCGACCGTCAACCCGAACTACCCTGAGGAGATGGTTTCCGAGATCGAGCGATGCATCTCCGAGGGCATGGTGGGGATTAAGCTCCACCCCGAGATGCACAAGGTGGCGGTTGACGACGAGAAATACCGGCCGGCGTGGGAATACGCGAACGAGCGCGGGCTGCCGATCCTGTCGCATACCGGAACGGCCGGTTTGAACCCGATCAAGTCATTTGAAAAGCTGGCGGAGGAATATCTGGACGCCATCATCATACTCGGCCATGCAGGTTTCGGCTCAGAGGGTGCGGACCAGTCCATCGAGGCGGGGAAGAAGTGCCCGAACATCTACCCGGAGATCACCGGCTCGACGATCGTCTACGGCACGCTCGAGCGGATGGTCCGGGAGCTTGGGGCGGACCGGGTGCTGTTCGGGACTGATCTTCCGTTCCTGGATGCTCGGCCTCAGATCGGCCGAGTGGCGTTTGCGAAGATCTCGGATGAGGAAAAGCGGCTCATACTTGGACTTAACGCTGCTCGGTTGTTCAGGATATAGAACACAGATTACACAGAAAACCACAGATAGCACAGATGAAGAAACTCCTGACCTATCTCGCCATAGTCATCATATTTGTTCCCTTGGTTCGCTGGGTCGCCAAACCGAAGGTGCGGCAGGAGTACACCAAAGACGGCAAGGTCATCATCGAGTGGTATAACTACTCGACCCCCGAGTTCCTTAAGCTGTATACCGACTACCTCGTGCCTGAGTTCGAGGCGAGCCATCCCGATATCAAGATTCGGCTGAACTCCAGCCTCGGAGACACCGGCTACGACGCCAAGCTGCTCACGCTCATCGCCGGCAAGATTCCCCCGGATATCGTCCATATCACCCAGCAGAACTTTCCCTTCTATGCGGTCAAGGGCATCTTTCTCGATCTGAATCCGGTCATCGCGCGGGACAAGTCATTCAACCTGAACGACTACTTTGGCCCGGTGATGGACGGCATGCGCTTCCAGGGGAAACTCCTCGGCCTGCCGAGCGATTTCTCCACCATCGCCCTCGTGTACAATAAGCGGATGTTCGACAAGTATCACGTGCCCTATCCCGATAAGAACTGGGACTGGGACAAGTTCCTGTGGGCGGCGAAGAAGCTGACCCGCGACACCGACGGCGATGGGGTCATTGACCAGTTCGGCTTCGTGAACATCAACTCGTACAATCGCTGGCCGGCATGGGTCTGGATGAACGGCGGCGACATCCTGAGCCCCGATATGAAGAAATGCCTCCTGGACAAGCCGGAATCCATAGAGGGGCTGAAGTTCTATATTGACCTGTCCACCAAGTACCACGTTGCCCCAATGGGGGCTCAGACACTCGGGCAGAGTTATCAGGAGATGTTCATGACCGAGCATGCGGCGATGATCGCCGACGCTCGCTATGCCTACAAGACATTCGCCAAGGGGATGTCGTTCCCGTGGGACATCGCTCCGATGCCTAAGGGGAAGCAGCGGGTGACGACCTTCATCTGGGGCGGAAACTCGATCCTCCGATCGACGAAGCATCCCAGGGAGGCGTGGGAGTTCCTGAAGTTCCTCTCGGGCAAGGAGGGAGCGCTCCTGAATGTGAGGGCCGGCAACGCATTTCCGGCATACAAGAAGGTTGCGATGTCGGACCTTGTGCTCAAGTCGCCGCTGTCGCCGCCCCATGACAAGGTATTCCTTGACGCCATAGAGTATGGTCGGCAGGCGCCGTTCCCGCCGCAGTTCACCGAGTTCAACCAGGCGATGACGAAGTTCGACGGATGCTATCTCGGGTACACGCCGGTTGACCAGATTTGCAGACAGTTTACCAAGGACGTGAATGCCGCCATTTCGGGAGAAGTATGGTGAGTGCGGAGTGCGGAATACTCCCATGCTCATGGTGATTAGGTAACTATATGGGGAAGAACAAGCTTACCAAGAGACAAAAAGTCGAGGCAGTCCAGGGCTTCATGTTCATCTCGCCCTGGATGATCGGATTCATCGTGTTCGCCGCCGGGCCGGTGATCGCGTCCCTTGTGCTCAGCTTCTGCAAGTGGGACATCCTGACGCCGGTTCAGTTCGTTGGCCTGAAGAACTACGTCAAGATGACGAACGATCCGCTCATCAAGAAGTCGCTGACCAACACGCTCTATTACGCCTCGGCGGCGATCCCATTGGGGATGGTCGGGGCGCTCTCGACCGCCCTGCTCCTGAACCAGAAGCTCAAGGGGATGAGGCTCTTTCGAACCTTGTTCTACGTGCCGTCGGTAACTGCCGGTGTGGCGACGCTGCTTCTATGGATGTTGATATTCAATCCCGAGCTTGGGCTGCTCAACCGTGCTCTTCGGCATCAAATCCCATTCACGCATATACCGTTTATCGCCGATCCGCCGAAGTGGCTGGGCGACCCCCACTGGGCAATGCCGGCGCTGATTATCATGGCGCTGTGGGGAGTCGGCGGCGGGATGCTGATCTATCTCGCGGGACTCCAGGGCATCCCCGAGGAGCTTTATGAGGCTTCGCTCCTCGATGGCGCGAATGCTCGGCAGAAGTTCTGGTATGTGACCATACCGCTTCTCAGCCCGACGATCTTTTTCAACTTGATTATGTCAATAATCGGCTCGTTCCAGGTTTTCAATGCGGCTTTCATCATGACCGGCGGCGGCCCGATGGACGCAACCCGGTTCTATGTGCTCTATCTCTTCCAGAATGCATTCCAGTATTTCAGGATGGGCTACGCCTCGGCGATGGCCTGGCTGCTGTTCATTATCATACTCATACTCACGCTCATTCAGTTCAAGATCGCGCCGAAGTGGGTGCACTATCAGTGATGCAATGGTTGATGGTTGATGGTTAATGGGAGACTAAGGAAAACGACTGATCCGAGAGTCAGATTCTGGCGGAATCTGAAGACTGCACTGACCTACCTGGTGCTGATCGGGCTGTCGTGCGTCTTCCTGATTCCGTTCTTCTGGATGCTGTCCACGTCGCTCACTGAGGCGAGTAAGGTCATCGTCCGTGACAGGGAATGGATTCCACACCCCTTCATGTGGAGCAACTACTATAAGGCGCTCACGGTTCTGCCATTCCAACTGTTCCTCAAGAACACGCTCATCATCACCATATGCTGCATCATCGGGCAGACGCTGAGCGCGTCATTGGTGGCGTTCGGTTTCTCCCGGATGCGCTTCCCCGGGAGGAATGTGCTTTTCATAATGGTGCTCTCGACCATGATGCTCCCTGTTCAGGTGACGCAGATCCCTACGTTCGTCATATTCACCCATCTGCGCTGGATTGACACCCTGAAGCCGTTGATCGTGCCGGCATTCTTCGGCGGCGGGGCATTCTTCATCTTTCTGCTCAGGCAGTTTTTCATGACCATACCGAGTGAGTTGGAGGACGCCGCCAAGATTGACGGCTGCAGCTCGCTTGGAATCTATTGGAATGTGGCCCTGCCGCTCTCGAAGCCGGCGCTCGCGACTGTGGCGATCTTCAGCTTCATGGGCCACTGGAACGACTTCATGGGGCCGTTGATCTACATCCAGTCAATGGAGAACAAGACCCTGGCGCTGGGGTTGAACTCCTTCCGGAGCCTCCACGGCACGGAATACCATCTGCTGATGGCCGCCTCGATCTCCGTGTTGCTGCCGGTTCTCATCATCTTTTTCTGCGCCCAGAAGTACTTCGTGCAGGGGATAGTGCTGTCTGGCATCAAGGGATAATGGGGAATGGTTGATGGCCGGCGCTGTCTCCACCACATCCGGGCTTGACTTGGGACAAACCGTAGCGCA
>Ga0307378_10002179_pt1 | contig 30607 bp, 23 predicted proteins | sample UN1MG_FD_202238 | JGI IMG/M metagenome (GOLD analysis project Ga0307378, IMG submission 202238) | Soil microbial communities from Risofladan, Vaasa, Finland - UN-1 | ecosystem: Environmental > Terrestrial > Soil > Coastal area > Acid sulfate soil | place: Finland: Risofladan, Vaasa | collected... | reverse complement strand
ATTAAATATTGACAGAAAAAATATTATCTGTTAATTTTTTTCAATTATATGGGGCTGTAGCTCAAATGGGAGAGCACATGACTGGCAGTCATGAGGTCAGGGGTTCGATCCCCCTCAGCTCCACCAATACAGATAAGGATTTAAGCAGATTGATGTCAAACAGGATTTTAAATTTGTGACCATTTTGTGACATTATTTTTTTTCTTTTCACTCTTTTTCCTGGAAGTCAGGCCATTAATTAGTTGAATTTCTTCCTTTGCAAATTCCTTAGATAAGTGAGCATACCTCATAGTCATTTTAATATCATTATGGCCCAAAATCTCTTTGAGTGCCTTAAGTGATCCGCCGCGCATAATATAGTGACTGGCAAAGGTATGCCTTAGATCATGCGGCCTAAAATCCTTAATACCGGCACGCTTTAATGTGCTTTTAAAACTTGTTTTGATGTCCTGGATATGGCCGCCTTTTTTATTTGAAAAGATATAACCTGTCTTTAACTGCCTGCGTTTTTTAATATCCTCGAAACATTCTTCTAAATCGTTAGTTACCGGGATCTGCCTTTCATCTGTTTTGGTGTCTGTGAGATAAATAAACCCATCCTTTTTTTGCTCAAATTTAAGGCTTAAGATCTCCCCTTTTCTCATTCCAGTATTTAAGGCAATTATAATAAAATCTTTGAGATAAGAGGCCTCTAATCCCTGTATAACTTTCAATCCCTTTATTGTTTTTTGCTTCTTTAGTGGTTCAGGGCAAACAGACAATAGATTATCAATCTCTTTTTCGCTCAAAAAACGTAGCCTCTTATTATTTTCCTTAACCTGGAACCTTCGCCCTTTTTTAAAGGGATCTTCTTCTATCATATCCCATTCAATAGCTTTGCTAAAGATGTGTTGCAAACAGATCATTTCCCTGTTGATAGTAGCACCTTTTCTTTTAGTGCCATGTCTGGTTAATTTCCTTTTTAAATGAGTGTGATACATCTCAAGATCAATATATTTAATGTTAGATAGTAATTTATCTTTCCCAAAATAAGCTCTGAAATTTGGTAAATAGTATCTTTTTCCTTTTATAAAACTGGCTTGATCCTTATAGTTCTCCTCATATTTATCTAATAGCTCCACTAACGTGGTTGTAAAATCCTTCTTAATATCCAGGTATCTACCCTCTGCCCTCAGAGATATGCGCTTTGCTAATTCTGCCTCTGCATCCTTTTTTTTCTTAAATGAACGCCTTATCCTCATTCCGGTGGGATCAAAATAGTCAATCTGGTAGGTATTTCCTTTATTTCCCCTCCTTTTCCGTATTGCCATAATTCATCTCCTTTCTCACTTACGGTTTACTCACAGACAGGTGCCATGGTCGCCTCTTTCGGCCTCCAGAACCTGTCCCCTGCGGATCTATTTGAAATACTATACCTCCCTTCACAAGTTTTTTGATTCTAAAGTATCCTCTGTCTTCTCCGATTCATTTTCTTTTCAAATTTTCTATCCCTGCCCTTAACCTCTTCTCAAGCTCTACACGATGATTGAGTGAAACAGCCTTATAAGTAATGTACCAAGTGAGGACGTTGAAGAACATCCAAACACTCATAATTGGCAAACCACTATTATCAAAGCCTCTTGCTTCCTGCTCTATCCGGTCCTTGATTTCCTGTGTTGCATTCTTTCCAAATTTCATAGCCTTCATTACCATGCTGTAGGTTTTTTCTGATAACTGGCGACGTGACCATTCCTTCCATTTGTCTGTCTGCTTTCCAAAACGCTTCAATGCTGTGGATACCTGCTCTTTAGGGTCTATCTGGTCTAAGCCCAGAACGTGGCGCTTTCTAAGATACAGAAATTTCTCAGCGACTACCAGGCCATTGGTACAGATAACCCTGAATGCCCCGAGAGTAATGATAAATGGCCAGGTAACATCATAGCTATTGAATAGATGAAGCTTAGGGTTGATATGGTCATTTGGTTCTATTTCAGCCGCTTTTTCATAAAATCGGTATGTTCTGCGCATCCTTCCACCATCATTGTAAAATCTTGTATAGGTCTCGAACTTGCCAAGGTCAGGTACTTTATAGATTGCCTTTTCAATCTGTTTAATCGCTTCTTCATGCCTGATTAGCCTATAGTCATTTGACACGATAGAGAAAAGCTTTCCTGTGTCGAAATTTACAATAGCTTTATGTTTATTAGCTTGATGAAGATCCTTATCATATCCCCACATAACCGGTTGCTCGACAACCTCGGGAAAAAATATCTCCCCTGTGTCTGGCGTCTCTTTCATAATATCACCTCCTTTTAAACAGAAAATCGCTCAAGATGTACCCTCGTTCACAAGCAGCCGCTCCATACCTCAAGCCATAAGGAATCTTGAACGTTCTGTTTTTTCAGTTCTCATCGCTTGTGCCTTAGATGCTTAATTTTAATAATTACAATATTACATTATTACTTGTAATACTACCCTTTTATTGCAATTTTTCTAAAAAAATTTTATAAGACTTCCATGGCTACAAATAGGAAAGTATATTCAGTTAGAGTCAATGAGAAAAAGATGAAGCAATTAAAGCATTTATCTGTCGATACTGATAAATCCCTTGGTACTCTCTTAGAAGAAGCCATCGAAGATCTACTCAAAAAGTATGAAAAGAAGGTCAGGAAATAACACTTAGCTGATGGATCAATAGATTATAAATAAGGCCTCTATTTTTCATATAGGGAAGTGGGATTCTGCGTACTCAATAACTGGCTGGTGTTATGATTACACAATGTAAGATGAAATTTCAGCATATTTAACCATATGGCACGAAGTCTATCGAATATTGTAAATCCAGCTGCATACAAAATGTTGTGTCTGCTAAAATGATACTCAATCCCATGCAACACTCAATTCGACTTTTATACCTGAACGATATCCAAAGGTTTCCGGTTTATTCTCAGGTTTAGACCGTGGCAAGCTATCAAATCCCCGAACGAGTACATGGTTGAGAAACACATAATATCGTAAGAGACCCCCATAATCTCGTTCAGGCTGAAGCTATTCGAATGCCATGCTTAGATATTATGATAGCGTGTCTGAGGTTGACTTTTCAGAAGATGATCAACTATATTAGTAAGAAAAGTTGTTTGAAAACGAGGAGATATAATGGGAAATGATGCAAGGAATAGAGAACTACCCAGGGCGTAAGCTACACGAAATCGGCCCCTACATTGGGAAGGTGCGACCATTCCTGGCAAGGCAACTTGTGAATGACCACTCTCGACCATGTCAATGGATTTGGGATCCCTTCTGCGGATCTGGGACTATCCCATTGGAAGCCAAACTCCAGGGCCGACATGTGATTGCGTCGGATGTGAATCCTTATGCCTGCATCCTGACAAAAGCGAAACTGCACGCACCGGAATCCGAAGCCACTTGCATACCGCAAGTGGCGATGTTAGCAAGTATCGCTAAAAAAGGCGCAAAAAAGACTGATGACTTGAATCCCGATTGGGTGAGAGAGTTCTTCCACAAAAAAACACTAAACGAGACAAAGGTGTTGGTGAGGGAGTGTCTCAAAAGAAGGTGGTATTTCCTTGCCGGTTGCCTGCTCGGAATACTCCATCACCAGAGGCCAGGATTCCTATCATATCCAGCGAGCCACCTGGTTCCATATCTGCGCGATAAACTCTTTCCACGAGACCAATATCCCGAAGCCTATGAATACCGAGATCCAATTCCTCGTCTTAATGCAAAGATAAAGCGTATGCTTGCTACGCCACTGCCCCGATGCACAACAAGATACAGAATCCTCCAAAAATCGGTTCTTGATAGGTACTTGCCGCCCCGCTCCATTGACGCGATCATTACGAGCCCTCCTTATATGAACGCACTCGATTACGCGAGGGACAACCGTTTACGGCTTTGGTTCTTGGGCGTCGAAGACTTTAGGGCTGTCAAAGGAAGAGAAATCGGTAAAATTAGCACCTTTAAGTCAGAGATGACAATTGCTCTTCGGGCAATGACCAATGCACTCAAGCCTGGCGGCGCTTGCGTCCTGGTGCTTGGCGATGTAGCCCGCGCTAATCGATCCTATGACGTGGCCAGTATGGTATTGGATATTATCAATAGCAGTGGAAAAGCATTGATATTGGAAAATCACTGGAGTGATGCGATACCTGATAGGCGTCGCTCTCGGCGGAGCGGTAGAGCCACACAACACGAGAGAGTGATGGTTTTTCGAAGACCGCAAAGGAGGGGATTATGAGCAAGCAGGTAAGTATGCCAGCCTCAGTAAAAAAACACCTTGAAACACAAATGATTGATGAAGTGATAGACGTTTTTAAAGTCGAAGACTTCAAAGGATCTGGAAATACAGCCGTTACTTACAAGGTCAGAGATCAAGACGGATTCCCCTGGGCTTTGAAACTTGTAACACCAGAGTCATATGGCGCGCGTGCTCCATTCAGGGAGATAGCGCGGTTTTCAGAAGTCTCTGACGAACGCTTCTTGGTCTTCCCAAAAGGGATTGGGGATTGGACACTAAAGCTCAAGGGGAAGGAACATCCGTTTATTTGGTTTAAAAGCAGGTTTGTCGATGGAGATACTTTGCGAGAATTCCTGGCGTCCAACAATCAATACTCTATTGAGGAAGAGATAAAGCGGTACGTTGAGCACATCACTGCGGCACTTGAAGAACTTGAGCATTTAGGCTTCAGGCATGGCGATCTCCACGATGGTAATATTATGCGTGAGGTTGTGGGCAAGAAAGGTACGCTCCCGGAAGTTCGATACAAAGTCATCGATTTCAGTGAAGCGTATCCAATTGGGTCCACGGGGGAAGGTCACTCCAAAGACATCGAGTGCTTTGGTAGGCATCTCCGTTGTTTCTCAGATAGTGCCTACAAAAGGGAAATCCTAACAAGAGAAGAGGAAAGAGTACTAAGTGCAATAGCTCATATCCCTGGCCTATTGGAAGGGATGACACCGGAGGCGATGGCTATATCTAGAGCCTCCCAAGTTTTGGATAGATTTCGCGATGCGTTGAGAGCTATGGAGATTGCTCCTCGGGAACTCGAAACTCCTTTTACGCCATTGAGTTCTGACAACATTGCAAATGATGCCCTCCTTGCTGACCTTTGTATCACCAAAATGTGGTGGACAGAAGAACTTGAAAAGAAGAGCAACGTGTTGCTAATAGGGCCACGCGGTTGTGGGAAAACCATGATTTTTCGGCGGTTAAGGCTAAAGACCAAAATTTTTGCGAAAAAAATGACTGAAGTTGAATCTGATCCATATTTGGGTTTCTATCTACCATGCGAGTCACTCTTCTACATGCGTTTCTCGGACTTTGCCCAGATTGACATAGAAAAACATAAAGACGCCTTGGTCTTGTTTTTCAATATGGCCGTCGTGGCCGAGGTTACATCAGCGCTCTCGATGCTCCCTCCCCCCTTAGGCCCGATATCCCAGAGCGCAATTATTGCCATTAACAAGCTGGTCATGGAGGAGACGGATGCTGTGTGGAAACAGTTAGATCTCCCGTCACTGGTTACTAGCCTCAATGAGATGAGTACATTTGCAGCAACCATCATGCGGTTCATAAGAAAGTCACTAGCTTATGGAATCGAGATTTCTGCGCGAGGATCGACAGATTTTATGACAAGACTTACTGAGGTAATAAAAAACGCAGTCCCGATTTTATTCACAAGGTATTTCGTTTTCTTTTTAGACGACTACACGGAAGAACGAGTACCTCTAACTCTACAGGAAGCGCTTCACCCTATAGTTTCCCAGAGATCTCCAGATATTTGTTTCAAAGTTTCTGCCCATATGTTCGGCTCCATATATGACAAACCAAGGCCCCTATCTTTGGACGAAGGCCGCAACATCGAGTCAATCATAAACTTGGGTACTGCATATTTGAACCGCAAAGTACGCAGAGCTGAGGGAGTTGTGCTACAAAGAATTCTCGATGAAAGGTTTAAGCACTCGAAGGGATATCAAGGTACAATTGAAGAATGGCTTGGCCCGAGTGCATATCCAGGAGGGAGAACTCTGAATCAAGCTCTTCATGATAAACAAACTAGAGCGAATGTTCATTACCATGGTGTCCAGTGTCTTATCGATCTATGCACAGGGGACTATAGTGAGATGATCAGGATGGTTGGGGAGATATTCCGTGAGGCAAGAGGAGGACCGAACACTTCCCCATTTGTGATACCAGCGGGAACGCAGAGCCGGGTAATCGAGAGAGTCTCGCGAGAGTATCTATCACGCATTCGCCACATCCGCCCGGATGGTAAGAAACTTTTTGAGATAGTTGATGCGTTTGGAAATCTGTCAAGACACCTTCTTTACAACCACCCACCAGTGGGTCAAGGTACAAATAAGAGGGGTAAAGCAAGAACGGATCCTTACGACTTGATCAACATCTATGTGGATGATTTTGTGAAGGCTTCTAAGGCAGCAAGAGAGACCTGGGAACGGTTACAGAAAGCTTCCATATTCATTGATATAGAGGTAGCTCCTTCGCAAAGGCGTGTGATCGCCGACCGAGCGACGCTACGTCGAATTTACTGTCCGGCTTTTCGGACTACGTTGACAAGTAGCGAGCATCGACAGCTCACGCTCAAGATGTTCGAGCTTTTCATGGATAAGCCATATGAGTTTCGGAAACAATACATCAAAGATACGAAGGTCCCTAGTCAACAAAAGCATCTCTGGAATGAAAAAATAGTCGAAAAAGAGGCTATGGCTCCAGAGGATTTATGGGATAAGACTTATTCCCCAGAGGAGAAGTATCGGATAGACTTAGTATCGCAAGGCACATCTCAGCTTATTCGCAGCGTATCCTCACTACCAAACATCTTACCGATAAGCCAGTTTGTGAAACCTGGGTATAGTTTTGATCTATATATAGGCGCAATGGGTTTTGAGGATCGGACAACAGGTGCCGCTAAGGCTTTAGTCAAGAGCAGCGTGCGAGTTTCGAATGCGGCTATATTTGAATTTGATATTTATTACAAAGCCAATGAAAGAAGCCGATCGGAATATGAGCGCTTGCTTCTATCGCTTACATCAGGTAGACCCCAACGGCCCATGAATGCTCCAATAGCTGCTTTGGATACCCTGTTTCCTGAGCGATTATCGGGTTTGCTTAATACAATATCTCGGTCAGGCTGCCCGAGAGTTCTATTCGATATAACTAGTTGCCCATCACTTATTCTTGCACAAAGCCTGTATGTTCTCCTGAACCGCTCATGCGATCTGACGCTCCTTTACTCTGAGGCAGAGGTCTATTTCCCGACCTACGTTGAATGGGAATCGGGACAAGTCAAACCTACTGGAAGCAGGGTGCAGGGACCCTTTGCAGGTGTCAGGTTCGTCGCAAAACCGCCAATTTTACAAGCGGACGACATTGGTGAACTTCCTATTTTACTCGCCTTGTTTCCTACATTCAATAGAGAGCGGACTGACGGCGTTTTGGCAGACCTAGATCCTGCTGTGCGCATATGGATATTTGGCCAACCTCACCTCGCTGAAAACGAATACCGGGTGGAAATGGCGAAGTGGTTTGCAGCGCCGGTTATGACTCCTGGTGACCCCTGGGCTCTTTTGACAACGTTTGATTATAGGCAAACGATCTTGGCGCTTTCGGCAATCTATTCACAGTATCGATTTAGGAACCGTATTGTTATCATGCAACACGGCAGCAAGTTGCAGAATATTGGGGTGGGCTTATTCGCAGCTGCGCATCAGGTGTCGATGGTCTTTGCTATGCCGAAAGAATATGACACTAATAGGTACTCTAGTGATTGTTGTGAAGTATGGGCACTGCCCTTGGGTAATACTGAAACTCTCATATCGGCGCTCAGGAGCTTTCGGACAATTGAAAACAGCAAATCAGTACCACCGGCATAGCTGATCGTAGAACGGGTTTATAATTTCATACATTTTTGCTGAGGTCAGGGCGAGAGCACAATCTATATGTGACCAGACATTCTTTTTTCTTGATTTGCGAGGCAATAGGGGTGGCGACTACTATTTTTGATATCTGCTATCGATGACAGGATCACCTATTTTTCCTATACTCTCCTGATATCACAGTTCAGAAACCGGCAAGCTTTCGATTAAGAGAAATAAAGCTGCATACAATATGTTGTATATGGCCTTTTCCATTCAAAACCTTCAACTTCTGCTATTAGTCATAAGCCAGACCATCTCCAGAAGCCTTTCTAATGCTATTAGTAGTCTGTAATCTAATCAAAGCAATATCTGGGTAGGTATGCCAATATGAAAATGCCATTTTTCGGTTAGGCTTCCTACCTGCCTTGACAGGACGCACTGTTTCGTCCCCTCTTTTTAGAGTTTGTTTTCTTTTGTGATTTATCCCCTCTTCAGGTGGGAAATTAGCGCACCTTAGATTCTGTTTTCAAAGAACATTCACTTTGCCCGCTAATAGCTCAGTAAAGGCTTGAAAAATAGGGCCCAATTTACACACTCGACCAATTACATTTAGAACGCGAGATCGTTGATTCTTGATCAAAAAATACCGTTTCAAGTAGCCTTTTAATTACCATTTTTAGTATATCTCTCTTTAAGTTTTGCTTTTGCCTTTCTTGTGTCTCCACCAATACCCTTACGTGAAGGATTTTTACCAAATCGAAAGGGGTAGAGAGGACACAAGGGATTTGTGCAATTCTTCACTTCATCAGATGACCAACAAACACATTCAAGACAAAAAGCCCTGATTGCATTTAAAGGCGTCAGCCTCACAATCTTCGTGTTGCCCTCTCCATCTTTTCTGATTTTATGATGAATAGTCACTTCATTGAACCATCGTTACCTTACTTTGCCCACTCGAATGATTGTGCCCTTCTTCTAAAAATTGCTTCAGGCAAGTTTTGCTGGCTTTTTGGTGCCTCAAGTTTTAGCCTGCATATTGAGTTAAACGAATTATTAAAATATGAGACTGGAACTTTGGCAACCACTCCTAACCTCCTAGCCCCTTTCCATCCTTTTTTCTAAATTCTCCATAAAACAAGTAAACCTCATATCCCGTAAATTACTGACACCTACCGTCACATCGAAAAACAAATAAGTTGATATTGCTAAACACTTGTAGGTGACATCTGATTGAAAAATCAGGTGGCCTGATAGTGATTTTCGATAAAATTAAAGACATCTTGCTGTTTAAATCTAATCATAGACCTGGGCTTTTTCGTTCCCTCCCCTGGACATTTCCATCGAATACAAGGAATTTGTCCACGCTCTGCGAGCCGGTAAACCAATGGGAGACTACACCTCAGTAGGCGGCTAACGCCACGAGCATCAAGTAAATTTTCGTTGAATTTTCTTTGATCACCAGATTGCAAAATCTTTCCTATTTCAACCTTCTTTAAAAAATGTTTAATTTTCTCATTGTGAAAAGCGATGACGATAGAGAATAGCTTTTCTCTTTAGATGAATAGAGCTTAACTACAAAATGAGTATACCACGGGTTTTTAAAAGAGGAGGAAATGGGGAAGGTAATTGAATAAAAAAATCATTATTGATCTTTATTGATCTTTATTGTATAAAAAACTTTTTAAAAAAAAGCTTGACAAGGTTTTAAAACACTATTTTCCTTTATAAATATGTATATCACAAATGATTATCGTGAGAATCATTTCCCCTCCACCCCTTCCACACAAGTGATCATTGGAGAGGTGAAAAAAGGTGAAAAATTTTCACGGCACCCAGGGTGATGGGGGGGACGGGACTCCTATCCCCGCTTTTTGGATTTTTGCTTTTCGTTGGATACGATCACGGTGCTCCTCGATCATCGTGACTTTGATTTATGTGAATCGAAATCGATCTTTAAAGAATTCAATCCTGCCCTTTGGTCCGGGATTTTCAGTTTCCATAGGTGTTCCTAATCCCTGTGCCGTGTGTTCGAGTCACGCCGGGGGCACCAGTAAAATCAATAACTTAGACGTCATGAAGCATGACCTCTAAGTTATTTTTTTGGCCAAATGCTACCCTATTGCTACCCTAACTTTTAAATCACTTGCAAAGGTTAGGGCATGCTATTAGGATACTTAGGGGTATAGACCCACAAGAAGAAGATAAAGACATATACCCTTGCGATTTACCTAGTACGCCTCTATCGACCTGCTCTCTTCGCTAAGGTGGATACTTCCCGTTTCTCGGCGATGACTCACAACAAGCATTGGAAAAATCCTATCTGTTTCACAAAAGAATGAAAGAGGAGGGCTGTGTACGAATGAAAGCTATCATTGGTAAGAAAGAGCTTGTCTCGCACCGTAAACATCTTTTAATCGCAAAACCCTCAAAAAAATTGGCTGAAACCGCGCAGGTAACAATCACTGCCTCGGAACAATTTTCAGTTACCTGGACTGGTTTCCGCCATGATATGGATTGCACGGCAGTACAGTGGGGAACGGTCAGACTGCCATATACAATCTGGCAACAAATTATAGAAAACCTGGTGCCCATCATAAAAGACAAAGAGATTTCCATTAATGCAGAAAACTATCAGATCGAGTTTGGTAAAACAAAAATAGAAAACCCCAGGATTTCAGTCACGCATCTGGATAGATTATCTCTTGAAATATCAGGTGATGCAAAACCGATTGAGATAGTTGAATTTGCTCTTACGCATGACATCAGAACATTGAAGAATTCATCAGTGTGGAAAACAGTCAAGATGGCGATAGAGGAGGTTCGAAAGCACATTGAAAGAGCCTCTGTCCCTATAAAGAAATATGGCGTTACCCGAGAAGACCTTGCACTATTAGTAGCACAGAAACGTGGCATAAAGGAACAAAGGCGTTTTATCGACATTCTTTTTTCTGATCATTGAAGAAGATCTATTTCAAGAGGAGTTTAAAGATGAAGAACGCAGTAATAATAGCTCTGTTCTCAGGAATGATGCTGTTTAATTGCTCTGTCTTGCAAAAGGATTGCATCTTTAAGGGTAGAATCAATATCAAAAGTAAAGCTGGTGAGCTCAAAGGATGGATGAGAAAGGATTTGCTTCTGCCAAATCGGATCAATGCCTATGACAAGTATGGGAATAAGAGACAGCGCACCCTTTGCTCTCTGCCCCTATATTCCTTGACAAACCATAACTACAGGCGTAAGCTTGCCACAACATAATTTCAGACCTTTAAGGAGGGTATTATGTTTACTCCGTGGTATGAAATTCGCCCTAAAAAGTACCTTTCCCCAGGCATACGTGTTGTTCCATTATGGCAAAATTCCTGCAACCTGAGCTGTGCTATTCCACTGGGGATCTGCAATTCCAACATAAGGCTTTTTAAAAAGCTCCACCACCACAGTGTTAGTGTAGCTTTTTTATTTCACTCGCAATGTGATAATACGATGAGGAATAGTGATGAATATTGAAGCCTGACTCCCATGATTCTTCTTTTTATTTAGTGCATACAGCAACCTTGCAAAATTTTTGTTTTAAAATTTTATAATATAGATTTCATACCTGAATTTACTACTTGAAGCATAAATATTTCAGTTTCAGGGATAGAAACTGAGAAGGTAAAAAAGGAGGGTAGATCTCTATGCTGTATGGCGCATACCTTTTCTCCTGCCTATTTGAGAATGATGCTGTTCTTCCTTATTATAAGGGTTCTACATTTCGAGGATTTTTTGGTAGGGCCTTGAAAAAGGTTGTTTGTGCCCTCAGGAGGAGGGACTGTTCAGAGTGTCTTTTAAGACACAAGTGTATCTACTCCCAGGTCTTCGAAACACCTTCCTCGTATGAGGAAACCAAGGACACCAGGATTGCCTCCCCCCCTCATCCATTTGTCATTGAGCCACCGCTTACTCCAGAAACCCATTTCAGTAATGGGGATCATTTTGATTTTCAACTCCTCCTATTCGGCCAAACAAATGAATACCTTCCCTATTTCATCTATGCCTTCGAGCAGATGGGAAGGATAGGCATTGGAAAGAGGGTTAATGGAAAAAGAGCCAACTTTAGCCTGGGGGGTATCACAACCAATGGGGAACAGTTATATTCCCATAAAGATCAAATACTCAGGAAAAAGATTTTTTATCAGAACCTGTTCTTACAAGACAACAAGCATATATCGGATGGCACTCTTCAGCTAAGGATTGTCATTGAGACGCCACTCCGGCTAAAGTTTGAGAACCGACTCAAGGAGGATCTCCCCTTCCATGTGCTGGTCAGGGCAATGCTTCGAAGAATCTCCTCCCTTTTCAATTACTATGGAGATGGCGAGCCGGATTTGGATTACAGGGGGCTAGTGAGAAGAGCGGAAGACGTCCGTATTGCCAATTCCAACCTGAAGTGGTTCGACTGGCGGCGCTATTCCAATCGGCAGGATCAAGCCATGCTCATGGGCGGCATTGTTGGCTCAGTGACATACATGGGCCAAATCGAAGAATATATGCCCCTCATCAACTTTTGTTCCAAGGTCCACCTTGGTAAACAAACATCCTTTGGTTTAGGGAAAATCAAAGCAGAGATAATGAAATGAAACACATCCTACTCGCTGTCACAGGCCTTAATCCACAAGTGATCACCGAGTCCCTATTTGCCCTTCACCAGAACAACCAGCGCGTAGATGCCATTCATGTTATTACCACGCGGGATGGAAAAGAGTTAATATTTGCCCATCTCCTCGCAGGGAAAAGAGGGCACTATTGCTGCTATCTCGAGGAATACAGTATTGATTCTTCCTCTATAGACTTTAGCCCAAACAACATCCATGTCATCACTGATGAACACGGCATTGAGATCCCAGACATAATCAACGAGTATGATAATGAAAAGCTCCTCAAAAAATGCTTAGTCCTCACATTTCAATTTACGAGCCAGACAGATACCTCCATCTTCTTTTCGGTAGCAGGTGGCAGGAAGACCATGAGCTCTTGCCTGACACTGGCAGCCCAGATGTATGGCAGGCCCCAGGATCGCATCTACCATGTTCTGGTCTCACCTGAATTTGAAAGCAATGCGGATTTCTACTATCCGTCTAAGCAATCAAGAACAATCGAGCTCAAGGATAAAAATGGTCAAAGCTATTTCAAGGATACCAAATACGCCCAGGTAAACCTCATTTCCATTCCTTTTATCTCCATCCGGAACCGATTATCACCAGACCTCCTTCAGGAACCAACAGACCCTGCTACTCTAATGCTCTCTTTGATCAAAGAGGATGAGCACCGGCTTATCGTGAATTTGCTCACAGGCAGACTTATTTACAAAACACTGGAACTCGATCTCATGCCAGCGAGACTGGCCCTCTATGCATTTTTCGCTATGCAGAAAAAGGATTGCCAAAAGGTTACTGAAACTTGTGCGAGCTGCACTGATTGTTTTCTCGATATCCAGTCCATTTATGAAAAACAGGGTGAAATAACAGGTTTATACAAAAAAATCGCCGGCAGCCGTCCCATCGATGAGATGAGCGATACCGGGATTACCAGTCTAAATGCCGATAATTATAACAGCTACAAGGGCAAGATCAAATCTGATCTCATCAAAGGCTTCGGGCTCTATGCCCTGAAAGACCTGGAGATCAGCTCAGTAGGCGCGAGACCCAACACCAGATACGGCATCAGGATGGATAAGGGCAGGATCGAGATTGTATATTGACCTGCCCTGTATCTCTATCTCTTGCAAAATAGTAAACTAGCAACGTTGCAATCTTTGAAAAGAAAGGTACTATTCCAATAATTTACGGCAATGAACTAGCATACTGAGGAGGGTCTATGAATAATAATCTCCAAACCTTAGTCTTAAGCGCTTTACTTCACGACATTGGGAAATTTGCCCAAAGGGCAGGCCGTCCTTATTCGCGAGAATTGGAGAGTACCTACCTCACTAATATTAATGGTAGGCCTGGCCATTGGCATACGGTCTACTCTGACTATTTCATAGAGAAAGATTTACCCCTGCAAAATGAGTTAGAAGGATCTCGCTCTTTGATCGCCAGAATTGCCTCAGCTCACCATCGGCCCGATGAAAAAAGCCTTCCGGAAATGTCCCTAATGATAGCTGATCGTCTAAGTGCAGGGATCGATAGGATTGAAGAGGAGGAACAGGAGTCGAAGATAGGCTTTCGTGAAAGTCGGTTATTATCGGTTTTTGATGAGGTTGAGCTGGAAAAACATCAATTTGAATTGCCTGGAAACTGGTTTCATGATCTGGCTCCCTTAGAGTCCGGTAGCGAAGAAATATTCCCCCGATCTGGCAGCCCAAAGGGTCCCGTTCAAGATTACGAGACACTCTTTAACCGATTTTATTCGGATCTGAAACAATTAAACACAAATGTGCCTTTTTCAATCTACCTGGATGGGCTCATTTCACTTTTAGAGAAATATACCTGGTGTATCCCTTCTTCCTCCTTCAAAACACTGCCGGATATCTCGCTCTTTGATCATGTTTTTAGCACAGCCGGTATAGCCCAATCACTATACCTCTACCATGATCATAATGGTAGCATTCCACACTGGAAGGATGATGAGAGAAAGTTTGTGTTAATGGGAGGGGATCTCTCCGGAATCCAGGACTACATATTTGGAATCAGTCGAAGTAGCGGGCGAGGTGTATCAAAGATTTTCCGAGCCAGATCATTTTACCTCCAGGCACTGACTCGATCCATTTTACTCGAGATACAAAACAAGCTTAACCTTTTCTCTGTATGCTGGCTCATGAATTCTGGAGGCAAGTTTATCCTTATTCTCCCCTCTATTGAGCCGCTGAAAGACCAATTAAACGATTTAGATGAGGCCGTTCAGGTATGGTTCCGCAGGAAATTCAAAGGCCTGCTAACCATGAACCTCTCTTGGTCAACTGAGCTCAGCCGTCGAGATTTTCTATTGGAAAATTTTCAGTTAAAAATCGAAGAGGTCAATGCAGCCCTTGAACAATCGAAGCTTCGGAAACTAAAAAGAACATTCACCCTGAGTGGCCCAGTTATCGAGGAGGATTATAACGAAAATGAAGGGGGTAATTGCCTCCTCTGTGGTATCAACGAAGCCGATGAGAATTCCTCCAAGAGATATGAGGAAAAGGAGGGACTTTCCATATCTATCTGCAAAGATTGCTGCGAGCAGATCGTCTATTTAGGCACCCGCCTTCCCAAAACCGATTACCTCATTTATGGAGATAAAGGAAAAATTCCACTGTTCGGTAAAGTACATCTGACCCTCTCGGAAAAAGCCCCGCCAGAACTAGGTGGCATTTACCTTGTCGAAACCTTGAAAGATGCTAGCAACTTCAGCAGAACTCGGCTGGCAAGGCATCTACCTCTGTTAACCAAGGAGGAGCTAGCTGACAAGAAATGGCTTAACTTGTTTCAGAGCGAGGAGGAAAATCAAAATCTCTTAATTGAGCAGCCAAAAACCTTTAGTATGATAGCTCAAAAATCAAAGAAGGATCTGAAAGGCGAGCTGGTAGGCAGAGAACTCTTGGGATTTCTGAAGGCAGATGTAGACAACCTGGGCTTCCTCTTCAGCATAGGGATGGGCGATCGCTTATCTGTGGCTCGATTCGCATCTATTTCCCGTATGCTGAACTTCTTTTTCTCGGATTATCTCGTTCATTTGGTTCAAAAAGAGTTCCCCGATACCTATGTAGTCTTTGCTGGCGGAGATGATCTATTCTTAGTGGGGCCCTGGTGGCAAACTATACATCTCGCCATTATGCTGAGAAATAAGTTGTCCCAATTCTGCGCCAATAATCCCGATTTCACCATGTCCGCAGGAATTCTTGTAGCTAAGCCAAGGCTACCGATGAGAAGAACCTCAGATCTTGTGGAGCAAAATCTAGAAGAAGCGAAAAAATATCTCGGATCAGACCGGACAAAGGATTCGGTGAGGCTCCTCGAGCAAACGCTCTCGTGGACGGAGCTAGGTAGTCTATTAGAGCTTGGCGAGAAATTCGATAGGGCCATTGAGGAGAGGGAAAGGACCAATTTCTCCATGGCTTTCATGTATCGACTATTGGAATACTACAGGATGTATAGAAGGTTTATCAACGAAAAGAATATCAATTTTGGTCGGTACCTATCGCTTGCTCATTATGACATAGGGAGGAATATTCAGGGGGCTAGAAGAGATAATCAGGATGAGCTTGAGATGCTGTATCAGATTTTTGCTGTTGGCATTTCAGAGCGAACTCTGCTCGACAATCTCAATATCCCCCTCTTCTATGCCATAAATATGAATAGAAAGAGCTAACAGAAAGGAGGTTTTTATGAGCTACTTTGATGAATCAGGAAGTATTCGATCCGAACTCCTCGACGAGGCAGCCAAAACCACAGCCGAAAAGTTCGTGGTGTATTCGCGTCATGATCCAAGGAAGCTGGACAGAAGCAGATCCCTCTCATCAGCTCAAATGAGGCGATTTTTCAGTGAATTTAGACAGCTGGAGAGGAGAGTGAAAGGGGAGGGCTTCGACAAGCTCAAACCACTAATCAAGATGGTGAAGTCAAAGGCCAGTTACGCTGCTAACCGCCCAACTAACAGCATACCTAAGAGCTTTAGGGATTTCTTGATCGATAACGTCGATCAGATTAACACCAAAGAGGATTTTGAGGCCTTCATGCTCCATTTCGAGGCTGTGGTTGGCTTTTTCTATGGAATCGAAGCCGTAAGATTTAATTGAGGAGGTAATGATATGAAATTAGAAAAAGTAAGAACCATTAAAGGGAGAATAAGGGTTTTAACAGGGCTTCATATTGGAGCATCCAGTGAAAATATAGAAATTGGTGGACTGGACAATCCTATAATCAAAGATCCTCTGCCGGAAAGCGGGGCGCCTTATATCCCTGGATCTTCTCTGAAAGGGAAGCTACGTTCATTAATTGAGATCAAAGAGGGAAAATTCGTCCCCGAAGGAAAACAGAAAGGGAATCCCTGCAATTGCGGTAGAAAGGACTGCCCTGTGTGTCCGGTTTTCGGAACCTCTGCTGCCAATCGCCCCGAGGATTTAGGTCCTACCCGCATCGTGGTCAGAGATGCCCATCTCTCCTCCAATTGGAGTGAAAGGTTTAAAAAAGGGACCCTTCCGTTGGAAGTAAAATACGAAAATACCATTAACCGGATTACGGGTGAAGCTAATCCAAGGCCGCTTGAGCGAGTACCTGCCGGTGTAGAATTTGATCTTGATATCTCATTTAAGGTTTTTGAGGATGATCCGGAGGATTACTTCACCACTGTCCTAAAAGCTATGCGCCTCTTGGAAATGGATGCACTCGGTGGCTCAGGATCACGGGGATCTGGAAGGATTCAGTTCATTGATATCAATATAGATGGCGAAAAGAAGGAAAGAAACTTCTTAGAATCGATGGCGCTCAATTGAGGTCAGGAGGTTTCACATGCTTTATCGATACAAAATCATCCCAAGAGCACCCTTGATTACCCCACTCATGTCGGATACGTTCTTCGGGCATTTCTGTTGGGCACTCTGGTATCAGAGGGGGGATGAGTACCTCACCCATTTCTTAGACTCCTATGGCAAGGGCAAGCCTGCACCTGTTCTTTTCTCATCAGCCTTTGTTTCTGGCCATCTGCCGCGGCCTGCTCTACCTTCTTTGGGCTGGCATCAAATTAAGGAATTCGTCAGTACCCATTTTAGAGGGGGGAAGAAAGATCTTTTTCAAGGGTTCTCAAGGATTAAAAGTTGGAACAAGAGACGGCTTATTTCAGTTCATCAGTGGTTGCAACTAAAAGAGGATTATTCTGAAGAACAGCTATATGAGGCTTTCTTGAGTGAGGAGGGTATAGTGGATGAAAGAATCTCCGAACTTGAGATAGCAATGTCGAACATGATTGATAGAGTGAGCGGCACCGTCACTCAGGAAGGAGGGGGATTATTTGCAAGGGAGAAGATCTGGTATCACAAAGGAATCGACCTTGATGTATACGTTGAGGTAAACCAAGCGGAAATAGAAGATATAGTTACATGGTTTTTAACTGATCATCTTCATGAAAGTGGTTTCGGAGCGGATAAATCCATTGGCATGGGAAGCCTTTCCATTTCTCAGGATGATTCGTTCGATCCCGACCAATTTGCCGTTCCGGAGCCTAATGCTCGCCTATCACTCGCAATGTCCTCTTTTCCAGGGATGGAATCCTATGACGCAAGTTATCGTTTGAAAACTAAGTTCGGAAAACTTGGCGGAATGTTTGCGTCTTCCAGTCCCACCGGAGGCAACCCAAAGCCATTTAAAAAACCAATATTGATGTATGAGCCTGGAGCCGTGTTTTTCTGCTCCAATAGCCTTAACGACAGATCACTTTTAAATAATGTCCACTCAGATGATCGGATCCGCCACTGTGGGATACCCATAACATTTCCTTTTAAGCTAAGGGGAGGTTGATAGATATGCCTCTAAAACAGCTCAATCACTATAAGGTGAATCTTCACATCCTATCACCCGTCCACATAGGAACCGGCGAGGAGCTTGATCCATTTTCATTTATAATTCGAGACAATCAACTTTATCTGATTGATCTAGTCAGGTGGATGGAAGAGTATCCAGAAAAGGACTCTCTCTACACCATGATGGATTCTGATGACTTCGCCCAACTGAGAACTTTCATCGCTGAATCATTCGATCTTGAAAGTGCCATAACCTGCTCTATCCCCATAGATAGCAACAAATTGATAAACACATATCAAAGGGCTATTCAGGAAAAGGATCCACGCAATCAGGTCCTCGTGGACCCCATGACGCGAAATGAAGTTACCATGGAGGCCTATATTCCAGGCAGTTCGATAAAGGGAGCCATACGCACTGCTATCGCAAATCGGTTTGTTCAGTCTGCGGGAGTAACTTCTAAAGATTCAGACAGAGGGAAATATAATGTAAAGCTCTTTGGCCTAATCAAAAGTGATCCGCTGCGCTGGATTAAACTGAAGGATGTTTCGTTAGAGAAATTTGGCACAGTTATTGTGGAAGCCAGGGAATACTCTATGAATCCTTATAAGGGCATTACGCCCAAAGGGCATGTGGAGGTTGCGGGCAGTCTTTGCCAAACAGGACAACCTGTAGTCTACCCCCTTCATTTCTCTATGGCATCCTTTGAACTTCATGGAAAAACCGTAGATCTAAGTTTTTTGGTGAACTTACTTTATCGGTTCTATGTACCTAAGTATGAAGAAGAGTATACGAAATTTTATCAATCTGAAAGAGCCAGTGAAATTCAACAGGCAATCATTCCCATGAATAAAGCAATAGCTGCAATGAAAACCAATGAGGCCTTGATCAGAATTGGACATTTTTCCCATGTAGAATGTGTCACTTTGGATAAAGTTCGCAATCCCCGAACACGTAAAGGAAAGAACGGAAAGCCCTTGCCGTGGGGTACCACGAGAACTCTGGCTAATGGAATATACCCTTTCGGTTGGGCCAAGCTCGAATTTTGCGATTTGGATTCAAAATCTAGATCTGAAAGCGAATGGTCATTTACAAAGGCTGAAAAAGAAATCCCAGGGAGAGAAAGAGGTAAATCTAAATCTCAAGTAGTTGAACATGGTAAAAAGCTACCTTCAATTGAGAGCTTGGAGTCGCTAAAAGAGAAGTGGAAGAAATAACAGCAGTACGCATAATTCAAGACAGCGATATTATGTGGATTGTGGGTATGCGCCTTTCACAACCTCGTGATATCTTGGAAATTAGTGAAAACCGGCACGTCTTTAAATAATTGGCACCTCATGAGTATCTATGCTCATAAATAATATTCAAAAAATATTCTGTTTCAAAAACCCTAAAAATTCAATTTTGAGCCGGTGAGTGCACTATGGCCCTTAACAGAACAAAAGCTATTCTGGTTTCCCTCGGCGGTACGCCTGCTCCCATCATATTCAGCCTCAATCACCAGAGGCCGGACTATATCTGCTTTTTTGTGTCTGAAGAAACAAGGGACTCAATTGATAAGGATATCTTACCCAGACTTGATTTCGCCTATAGAAACTATGATTGGATTACCACTCAAAGCGCCGAACGTCTATCCGACTGCTACCATGTGCTTGCAACGAAGCTCCCGGAAATATTGAAAAAGTGGAAGGTGGACCCAAAAAACCTCGTAGTTGACTACACCGGTGGAACCAAAACCATGTCAGTCGCCTTAGCATTGGCAACCATAGACAACTCTTCCCTCTATACCTACATCGGCGGAGCGGAGAGGACAAAGGAAGGGTTAGGGATCGTTATAAATGGCAAAGAAAAGATGTGGTACACGGACAATCCCTGGGATGAAATGGCTGTAGTTGAAAGAAGAGAGGCATGTCTTCTCTTTAATAGGGCTCGATACTTAGCTGCGGCTGAAATCTTCTCCAAAACCTCGGAAAGAGTAAGTCAGGTACACAGGCCCTTCTTTGAGGCCATGAAAGAGCTCGCAGAGGGCTACGACTTATGGGATAGGTTCAAGCATAAAGAGGCGAGGAAGAGATTATATCAATCAAGGAAGATAATTGAGACATTCGCTGCTGCATCAGATAAGGCAGAAATGCTGTGCCTGGCCAATGCCTTAAAGGATAACCTCAGCTTTTTAGAAGAATTAAAAAATGATCGAGCACAGAAAGGTCTATTGCTCTGCTACGATTTGCTGGCGAATGCGAAAAGGAGGGCTGAGTTAGAAGACAAATTCGATGACGCAATCGCAAGGATTTATCGGGCAATAGAGGCCTTGGCTCAATTCAGGCTTGAATTCAAATACGGCATCAAAACATCTGATGTAAGGACTGCGCAGATACCTGAATCTCTTAGAGAAGAATACGAGAGAAGATATTTTGATGAAAAGACATCGAAGATAAAGCTCCCATTATTTGCTTCCTATAATCTGCTAGAAAAACTTGGTGATGAATTGGGTAAAAGTTTTTTTACCCATTACGAAAATAAGTTACGGGCTATTCTGGATCAACGGAATAGATCCATTCTTGCGCACGGATTTGATGCCATGAAACAAGACACATTTAAAAAGATGTATTCAGTTATGCTTGAGTTTGCGGGTATAGAAGAAAGACAAATACCCGCATTTCCTGTTCTTACTCTATAGCTCCCGAAAATAGGGAAACGCTCTTTGAAAACTGAATAGTGCAATGTTGCAGTCTTTGCGTTTTTTATAAGGCCTTGGTAGCCTGCGAGGAAAAAGGAGGACTATTCAGGTTTCCCTGATGGTATTGGCATTTATGAACGTTGAATTTGATATGAATAGCACAAGGGCACATCCGACCGATCTCTACCTCAGAATTGAGCAGGCCGAGCACTACCTCGAATCAGGCGATGAATTCAAGGCACGGGAAATAGTGGTAAGAGGAAGGAATATTCCCTCCGATGATCCATCGCTTCATGCCAGATGGGCTCATCTCTGCGAAGAGCTGGGCATGGCCGGGCAGGCCAGGGAATCCTACGAGAGGGCCTTGAAGATGTGCCCGGGCGATAGCGAAACCCTTTATCGTCTTGCCCGCCTCCTCCATGATATCGGGCACTATGAACAATCAATCCATTACCTTAAAAAGGCGATTAAGGCCAGCCCAGCCCATGCTGAGGCGAGGCAACTGCTTTCCACTGATTACCAGGCCCTTGGCCTCTTTGGCCAGGCAGCCGCGCTCTATCCTCAAGAGAAAAAGCACCCTGAGCCAATCAGATATTTCCCTCCCTCTATCAGCAAGGAGAATACCGAGAACTTCCTGTCCCTTTTCGCCGGCAGAGAGGCTGGCCATGCCCTCCAGGTGATTAACCAGGAAACAGGTGATATCTCGTTTGAGTTTCAAAATGCCCCCCTGAACCACGATCTTATTGTAGCTCATATCGAGGGCAACCTGACGCTGGCTGCTTACCCACTCAGAACGGACAAGACCGTGAAACACGTAGTCATTGAAACAAGGCTTCGCAAACGGGTGCTCGAAGCAAACCTTAAGAACCGGGGATACCTGATTTACCTCAGCGAGAAGGCCCTTCATCACTGTTTAGCTTTGAGGCGAATTGCCGGAAAATTCGGTATTCCTGCATATATGGATTATTGCGGAGATCACCGGCACAGGCTTTGGTTTTTCTTCCGTGAATTCATCCATTTCCTGAAGGTGAAGGATTTTCTGACTCGGTTCCTCGCCCAGGTGCCAGCGCCGGATTCGAACCTCCTCGTTGAACCCCTCATGGCTACCAGGCCCATTGGCATAGGCTGGATTGAGCAGGCAATACTCCTGCCGCTGGGTATTAACAGGGCCAGCCTTACACGGTGCCTCTTTCACGATGATGACGGGCAGGCATACGGGGAGCAGCTTAAATTCCTTGCGAAAATAAGGGAGATCTCCTCAAGGAATATTATTAAGGCCTTTCGAACATCGGGGCAGCCGGTTCCCGGAGTGCAAAACAACAGCCTTTCCGAATCCGTCAAGCTGCTGCTGCGCTCCTGCCCTGTGCTCAATGAGCTTGTTCGCAGGTCTCAGAGAGGAAGGATCCTCTCCTACGAGGAGAAGGTGATTCTCTTTTACACCATTGGCCTTGTAGAGAGTGATGCCGGTGATCTCCACAGGATTCTTGAGATGTGCCCTGATTACAATTACCAGAAAGTAAAACGACAGATAGCCAGGCTAAGGAAAAATCCCATGAGCTGCCTCAAGATACGGGAGCTGGTGCCTGAGATCACCGCGTCTGTTGCCTGCAACTGCTCATTCGACCTGAGAGGAGGCAGGTATCCATCACCTCTTCTCCACCTCAACCCACACCTTGTCCCTTCAAGCCGAGAATTGGATGTGAAGGAGAAGATGCCGATCAAGGAGGCGGCACAGCGTTATATTAACCTTAAAAGGCAGGCGGCGGAGCTTGAACGGGCTATGGAAAGGCTTTCTTTGATTCTCAACGCACACTGCGATAAAGATGGCATACACAGAATCAGGGCGGGTAATGCCACCCTCATACGAAGAAAGGAGAAGGGAACTACTTTCTGGGAGATAGGGTGAAGCTTATGGCAGTTGCCTATATCATGGAACAGAACGCATCCGTCACAAAGGAGGGGGAAAGGCTGCTGGTGAAAAAGGATAAGACGGTGCTCCATACCCTTCATGTCTTTAAGATCGAGCAGATTGTCCTGTTTGGCAATGTCTTCCTCACACCTGCTGCGATCTCATATATCTTAAAAATGGGCATTGACACGGCCTTTATGAGCAAAAATGGAAGATACAAAGGCAGGCTTCAGGGCCCATACAGCAAGAATATTACATTAAGGCAGCAGCAATTTGCCAAGATGGGAAACCCTGAGTTCTGCCTCACGACTGCCAGGTTCATCGTGGAAGGCAAGATCAACAACCTCAGGTCTGTGCTTCTCCGTTTAAACAGGAGCAGGAAGGGGATAAATCTTGATGACCAGATCCTACAGATCAAGGCACTGAACCGGAAGGTGAAGGATGCCGCTGATCTTGATGTCCTGAGGGGGCTTGAGGGACGGAGTGCAGTGCTTTACTTTGCGGGATTCTCACAGGGATTTCTTGCTGATGGAGTTTCGTTTAAAAAGAGAACGCGAAGACCCCCGACAGACCCTGTAAATGCCCTCCTGAGCCTTGGGTACACCTTTCTCTTGAACGAGGTAATGGGGTCCGTGAACATGATCGGGTTCGATCCCTACCTCGGTTCCCTGCACGCACTTGAATACGGAAGACCCTCCCTGCCTCTCGACCTGATGGAGGAGTGGAGGCCTCTCATAGTAGATACCCTTGTGCTCAGCATCTTTAATCTCAAGGTCCTCACCAGGGATGATTTTACCATCTCCAAAGACCCTGTTGAAATTTTGGAGGAAGATGACAGCGATGAATCAATACCCTCCGATCTGCTCCCTGTGAAATTGACCGATGATGGAATGCGCAAGTTCATAACCCAGTTCGAGCGAAAGATGGTGCAGAAGGTGAAGCATCACCTGACTGGCCAGCACCTTACTTACAGGGACTGCATAAGAGAGCAGATCCGTCACTTCGCGAGGTATTTGAGAGGAGAGGAGCCAGCTTATCAACCCATGCCTTTGAGGTAGCATATGTATACAATGATCTCCTACGATATTGTAAACGATAAAACGCGGACAAAGGTGATGAAGTTCTTAAAGGATTTCGGTGACAGGGTGCAGTTGAGCGTATTTGAGTGCGATCTCGACAATGACCAATATTCCAGGATGAAAGAGGGGGTAGAGAAGTTGATCAACAAGAAGGAAGACAGGGTCAGATACTATAGGCTCTGTAAGGGCTGCATGAGCAGGGTAGTAATCTCCGGATGGGGTGAGATTGAACAGGATGAGGGTTTTACTATTATTTAGGCCCATACATGGCAGCGAGAGATCAACATATTGTAGTAAGCTATGACATCCATGATCCCAAGAGGCTTGCAAGGGTGGCACGAACTATGAAGGATTATGGAGAGAGGGTCCTCTATAGTGTATTCGAATGCAACCTGAGTATAGAGGGATTTGAGAGAATGAAAGAAAGGGTAGAGCAGATCATTGATCATATAGAGGACAGCGTGCGCTACTACTTCTTGTGTGGCAAATGCATTGAGAATGTTGAGATATCCGGGCTTGGTGAATCCTTTCAGGAAGATGAATCGGTTATCATCACATGACAATCGCGAACCAGGGCACAAAATTTCCCCTTTCTAACTCATTGATTTTGTTAAATATTTGAATGTCAAGAAAAATGGCTTGCGCATATTTGAATTCGCTAAAAATTTCAGTACCTTACATTGTTTTAAAACGTGGCGAATGAGCTATGAACATGGTAGAATTACCCTCTACTATGAAGAGTTGGCGCAAGCCGCATCTCAACCATTTGGAATTATTAAGTCTTTAGCCTTTGCTGATCTAAGGAATGACCTGATTACGAAGGGATTGCGACATAGTTGTTTTTGCATCAATGCAACAATGCTTTACCCTGATCTAAGGAATGACCTGATTACGAAGGGATTGCGACATGCTGAAGGTGGTATTGGTATAATCTTCGTTATATTGCGATCTAAGGAATGACCTGATTACGAAGGGATTGCGACTAAAAGCTCTATAAAACCAATTAGTTTTTTCAAAATAGCGATCTAAGGAATGACCTGATTACGAAGGGATTGCGACAATTCTAAGTCTGATATTGAATCATAGGTATTAGCTTTTGATCTAAGGAATGACCTGATTACGAAGGGATTGCGACTTAACTCCTTGAAATCATTACTAAATATCCATAATTTGATCTAAGGAATGACCTGATTACGAAGGGATTGCGACCATTATTCAAATGATCTTTACTTAGCAGTTCTTTCACAGATCTAAGGAATGACCTGATTACGAAGGGATTGCGACTTTAATTGGAGCGCATTTGCTTCGACTTTAATCATGTCTGATCTAAGGAATGACCTGATTACGAAGGGATTGCGACTCACGAGTTTAATTTTATCATATTCAAAAAGAATTGCATTGATCTAAGGAATGACCTGATTACGAAGGGATTGCGACGTTCATTAATGCTTTTCATTTAATCACCTCTCTTGCGATCTAAGGAATGACCTGATTACGAAGGGATTGCGACGGAAACCACATTTTGACAGCATCATATTTGCCCGATAGATCTAAGGAATGACCTGATTACGAAGGGATTGCGACTCAATGATTAATTGTTTAATACTTATTCTTCTTTTGGATCTAAGAAATGACCTGATTACGAAGGGATTGCGACTATTTTTGGATATTCGTTCATTAATTTCTCTCTCCAATCTGATCTAAGGAATGACCTGATTACGAAGGGATTGCGACTCAAAGCCATTGTGACATACCCTGATATGACCTTTTTTGGATCTAAGGAATGACCTGATTACGAAGGGATTGCGACTCATTTAAACGGTATTGGCTCCTGTTTTAAGCGTTGAACGATCTAAGGAATGACCTGATTACGAAGGGATTGCGACAATTTCTCTTCAATTTCCTTCTCTTCCATTTCCTATTTCGATCTAAGGAATGACCTGATTACGAAGGGATTGCGACAGAAAACAACCAATGACATAATATGGTAGATATGGTTCAGATCTAAGGAATGACCTGATTACGAAGGGATTGCGACGTTTTTATATTCTTCGTTATATTTCATGGGGTCTCCTTTGATCTAAGGAATGACCTGATTACGAAGGGATTGCGACCCAATAAAGCCTGATTCTGCTGTAGCCCTAAGAGTGACGTGATCTAAGGAATGACCTGATTACGAAGGGATTGCGACCAAAGGGCCTTCCTCATGGTGCAATGTTCTTTTATGCAATGATCTAAGGAATGACCTGATTACGAAGGGATTGCGACCATATCAACCACAACGGTATCACTCAATGACCGTATGAATCGGAAAGAATGACCTGATTAAGAAGGGATTGCGACTTCAATGTGTATGTCTTGCCATACATGGTAACAGATTTTATCGGAAAGAATGACCTGATTAAGAAGGGATTGCGACAAAACACTTCAAGTGTAATAGCATCGAGCGTCATTGGATCGGAAAGAATGACCTGATTAAGAAGGGATTGCGACGTAACATGGTTCATCGTTACGACCTTGCCCTTTACACGATCTAAGGAATGACCTGATTAAGAAGGGATTGAAAAAAGTAGCCTCCCTCAAAATACCCTATAATTACAGGAGGCTATTCTGCCTGCCGTGTCCTTTTAGAATATCCTTCATTGTTCCTTAGATGAATGCGCGTAAGAGGGGACGTAAGAGGGGACGTTGGTTCCAAAACGATTTGTGAAGGGGCCTGTTCGTGTAGAAATTGCTTAACATTCCTTGATGCAGTAAATGAAGGATTTTACCCCGACCAAAGAAAGCCACGGCTTTAGTCCCGACCTTTTGTGGTCGGGATTACGGTCGGGCCTGCCCGCCATCGCTCTCGCTCAGGCGAGGCGGGCGGGATGTCGTGCCACTAAGTCCCGACGTTCGCGAAGCGAATCGGCGAAACGAAGTGGTGCCACGGGTCGTTCGACCTGGAGGCCTTTCGGCCCCGAGCGACTCGACATGAGCTCGTCGACATGTCTCAAGGCCGAGGGGCTCTCGACAGGCTTTCCCGTGGGGCTCCATCGGCATCACGAATAATGATTGGTTTGCATTTCTCTTCACAGCAGCCAGGGATTGATGAGGTGAACTTCTGATAGCCAAGGCCATGATGCACAGGAAAAGCCACCTCCACTCGCAAAACTAGATAAGGGAATTTCTCAAGCCCCAAGCCCCTCTTACTGGCCAATTGACAGCTCAAAGTCTACTAAAGCCCAAGGAATTTAAACAATGAGAGAGATACCTTGTTTTGGCAGGTGATAATATCATCGGGGTAATTATGGATCCAGAAATAGTCAGAGAAAAAATTAAAAAGGATATCCAGACCTGTATCTATGGGTTTCTCGCTAAATTCCAAGATCGTCCTTTTCACTACATGACTGAAAACGATATTCAGGCAGAGCTATTTGTCCGCATGAGAGATCAAATTAACTGGTCTATTGACTTGGGTCATGAAAGCATGAGGGATTATAGTTTCCGAAAAACGCTTGATCTGATTAACACCGAGTATGGTGAAAAAATTGATATTATATGCTTAGATCCATTGCTGGCGCAGGAAGAGATAAAGAAAAAGAAAAATAACGGCAAAAAGCTCTCAAATTTTTTATGGAGATTACCGGTTTTAATTGGAATCGAAATTAAATTAGTTCGTTTCGATGATCATACGAAAGGAATAAATTTTTGCTCAGAAGATGCAATAAAGTTAATAAAATTTTGCAAAAAACAGAAAATAAATAAAGATCTTATGCCAAGCTGGCTTGTTCTATGCTTTTTTCATAATAAGGCTGGGCTTAATGTAATGCTTAATTCCATAAAGAATGAGCATTGCATGAAATTGGAAGATAGTCTTACTGATTATGATAAAATTTATTTGATTGATCCCAATAGTATATTCCAAGTAACAACAGTGCATTAAGTTCAGTCTATAAAAGGGTTGGTTCTAAAACGATTTATTAATGAAGGGGGCCGCTCGTGCAGTAATTGCTTAACGCTCCTTGAGGCAGTAAATGAAAGGCTTTGTCGGCGTCACGGATAATGATTGGTTTGCCTTTCTCTTCACAGCAGCCACTTTTACCTAAAATAGCCCGCCAGAAACACTGCGGACAAGGTACCGTGGGTTCTAAAGCAACTTACAAGTGGCCGTTGGTCGGAATTTGTAGCTCAAATTTTTATTCTTAATAGATAGCTCTACGTTGAGCGCTCATGAATCTTTAAAACAGCGTTTAGATTAATGCTATATATCAACTACTTTACCATTTAGGAGAAAGGGGAAAGAGCATGAACAAGGGAGATTTAGTCAAAGAGGTAGCAAAGGTGGTCAATACCAAAAAACAGGCCCAGGCAGCAGTAGATTGTGTTTTTTCAACCATTACCAAGGCATTAAAAAAGAAGGATCCAGTTACACTTGTTGGTTTCGGGACCTTTAAGGTGGGACAAAGGAAGGCCAGGACAGGAAGGAACCCACAGACTGGGGCAGAGATCAAAATCAGTGCCAAGAAAGTAGCCAAATTTGTACCAGGGAAAGCATTAAGGGATGCTGTGAAATAGACAATATTGAAATGGTTTTTGTAAACCCTCATCAGGACTAACTTAAATGCATCGTTGAAGACCTGAGTTTTTGAAAGGAAAAAGTTCTGAAATTTTCACAGCAACCACGGTGATGGAGGGGGGCTGGGACTCCTATGCCCCGGTTTCCGAATTTACTGTTTCCATCTTCACAAGCAGCCTAATCATTTTAAGTGGTTCCTCTAGAAAATAAGTCTCTCTACATTTAGCCTGATTAGTTGCGTTTCAAGTATTGTAAAAACAGACATTAGGCACACTTCCCATTTCAGTTAGAAGTATGCATCCCGCCTGTTCATGTTACGTATAGTAATCATAAGACAGGGGACTTATGGGAGACTTTCTATTTATAGCAGAAACATTGAATCGGAGGATTTTTCAGGTTTCATCCGCTATTGTGCATTCCTGATCCGCGTTGGGGCCGAGGAATAAGAAAACCGAATAGGCTGTTGGGTTACGATTTGAATATCACAACATTTCTGATATTACCGGAATTACGGATAGATAGCAGATATCGCAAAGGCAAGATAGTTAAGGAGGTAGGTTAATAAGACTTGAAAAAAATTGATAATTCAAATCCCTAATTATTTTGTGTTCTCTATTATCATCTTGCTTTATTTAAGGTTATATATAATGAAAACTCAAGGAATCTTGAAAGGCGTAAGGATCCGAGTGATTTTTGCACATGAGGTTGTCATTTAAGTTTAACCTTTAAGGTTATTGACCAAGGAAACTGAATGTCAAATCCTTCGATTTCAAGATAGTTATGGTACTCTTTCTTTATTTCTTGAATCTTTGTCAAAGCCTTTTTTACCAAATCTTTGCATCTATCTGTAAGGAGTGAGAAGGTTGATACGGTTTTTAAAAGGGACTCTTTTGACTTTGGATCTTTCCATAAGGAGTAATCATAAAACGCAACTGGAAGTTTACCCATAACTGTTTCAACTGCCGCTGACCATTGAGTAGCTGCCATAGGTAATAAACCTATAGCTTTGGCTTTTTTATACATTTCGGGATTCACAATGCTCCAGGCAGGCTGAGTGGCCGATCCCCAATTTACAATGCCAGCGATTGCATAACCTGTAGGGCATTTTTCACATGGAACTTTCACTTTACCAGCTAAAACTTCCTGAATGGCAGTTACAGATGGGGTAGATATTTTAAGCTTTTTAGGAGCAAGGGCTTCTAATATTGTAACTCCTTCTGGAGGTTGAGCAGCCTCCTTCATTCCTTCGCTTATCAAGTTTATTTCAGCAAGATCTTTTGCCAATCTATCAAGGACATCTTTAGGAGCAGTTTTTTGAGGTTTGGCAGTGGCGCAGCCAATGAGAAGTAAAAGTATGAAGAAGTAGATAATAATACTTTTTAAGAGTTTCATCTTTTATCCAGTCTTTGTTGAAGAGGACTTCGAAACTAGATCGTGAAGAAGAGCTCTTGTTGCTTGAAGTACGTGATAATTATTTTATGAATGTTTTGAAAAGTCCTAGGTTTTGTGAAAAATACTTTTTGTCTTCACTTTCCAAGGATACCAATCATTTTGATATCCCCCTCCACGCATTTTGTAACCATAATCTTATTTTATTATAGTCATGTTCCAATCTAGTTTGATTAGTCTTAGCTTCTTCATTCTTTTTGTCGATTCTATCTAGTTGTTCCAACAGATATTCTTTTATAATTTTATAAGACTCGCTAATATTTTTCGCCTTAGTATCATTTTGGTCTTTCCTTAACTGATCGTCCGCAGCCATAAGTATTTCTTCAACTATTTTTAATCTGGTTCCATGTGCAGCAATTAAATCAAGATTATAACTAGTCCAGTCTTCGATCTCTTCCACTGGGACTTCTTTAAGCAACCGATTTAATTCCTTTTCTGCAGATATAACACTAATCAGACTTCTAACATTTAAGATTGTATGCGGAGTTGAGCGTAGTAAAATTCCGCATACAATCAGGTTGAACTGAGCCGCTTCGTATACGCCTATGGGGATTCAATCTAAGAGCTTTAGGCCATAGAAGCTTC
>Ga0307378_10002178_pt1 | contig 30613 bp, 14 predicted proteins | sample UN1MG_FD_202238 | JGI IMG/M metagenome (GOLD analysis project Ga0307378, IMG submission 202238) | Soil microbial communities from Risofladan, Vaasa, Finland - UN-1 | ecosystem: Environmental > Terrestrial > Soil > Coastal area > Acid sulfate soil | place: Finland: Risofladan, Vaasa | collected... | reverse complement strand
AGCAGTATCCGCACGATTACAGCGCCCAGCAGCAATACGCCCAGGCGTTGGCCAATACCCGCGACTACGCGGCCGCTTACGCCTGGCTGGACGGCGTGATCAGCGACGAGGCCAAGTGGTTTCCGTATGAAGAAGAGTCCCTGCGAAACCTCTACGCGCAGTACCTGCGGCAACAAGGTCGCTACCCGGATCTGGCCGATTACCTGGCCGCGTGGATCGATCGCGACCCGCCGAGCAGTTCGCCCTATTCACAGTATCTGACGGCGCTGATCCGCACCGACCGGGTCGAGGAGGCCGACGGGTTGATCTCCCGGTGGTTGGAGGAAAGCCGGGCATCCGGCCCGCTGAAGGCGGAGGTGGGCGCCCGGCTCGACGCCGCGGCGGGCGCCGCGCTGGGCCGGGGATACAACCTCTACACCGACCGGATCGAGGAGCGGTGGCTGGAGCCCTTGGCCGCCGCCGCGATCTTTTTCGCCCGGCACGAAAGCCGCGCCGTGGTCGCCGAGCGGATCATGCAGGATGACCGGTTCCACCAAACCGACCAGTGCCGCCGCGTGCGGAAATGGGCCGCCGAGACCCTGACGACGCAGATCGAGGAACTCACGCCCGACGAGATCCAACGGCTGGTCAACTGGATCGCGCCGAACGACCCGGCGGTCGAGGCCCCCACGTGGAAACTCATCGCCGACGGGCTGCGGCAGCGCTGGCTGGCCGAGAAGGATGCGGAGGGCAGGAACCGGCTGGCCCAGCCGTTGCTGTACGTGCTCCGCAGTCACCGCAATGCCGAAGAGTTGCTGGAATTCCTGCGGCTACAGGTAGAGAAACACCGGTGCCGGAATTCCTACACGCAACTGTTCGACGCCCTGCTGGGCCAGCCGTGGTCGGCGGCAATTCAAGCCGAAGCGTTCGCCATCCTCGAAAAGCAGTCTTACGCGGCCCCGTCGGAGGATCAACTTCGGATCCAGGTGGAGGCGCTGTATCGGCTGACCGACCGGATGGTCCAGGCCCGTTACGAAGGCTTGATGGGGGCCGTCGAGCACCAGGAGGAACTCTCGCGCAGCGAACTGCGGGACCTTCAGAGCAAGAACCTTCGAACGGCCCGCGAGGACTTTTCCGAGTGCCTGCAAGAGGAGATGCCGAAGCAGCCCGAGGCGCTCCGCCCGTGGCTGGAAGTCGAACGGCTCTACCTCGACGTGCGGCTGGGTCGCAACCTCGACGAAGTGCAAGAGGCATGTTGGGAGTTCGTCGGCCCGAAGCCGCCGGTCATCGACGCGAACGCCGATTCCCAGCAGCGGTTGGAAGAGGTGCTCCGCCACCGGTATCTCGTCATGCTGGCCAATTTGGCTGCCCGGAAGGACGCGGACCCGCAACTGGCCGATCGTCTGCTCGGGTATCTCGATCGGGGCATCGAGGCCGACGCGCAGGACGTCCGTTGGAAGCTGTTCAAGTATCAACTGCTGATCGCCCTGGACCGGCCGGACGCCCTGGTCGAGAGTCTCGAAGAGTGGATTCGACCGGAAGACGCCGACAACTTCTGGCGTCTGTCGCTGGGCCGCATCTACGCCGAGCGAGGCCAGATCGACAAGGCCATCGAGCTGTTCGAGATCGTGGAGGCCGCCGACGAACTCGGACCGGCCGAGTACCGCACGCTGGCCGACTGGTACATGGTCGTCGACGACCGGGCGGCCTACGAGCGGGCACGGATCGCGGCCTACCAGTTCACCGAGGAATGGCAACTGAGCAACTGGCTTTCGGCCAAGCTGAGCCCCTGGCAACGCGACGACGGCAAAGTGCCGGACGATTTCGACGAGGAGGTGCTGCTGGTCTTCGCCGCCCTGTTCGAGAAGTCGGGCTATCCGCAGAATTACCTGGGATACCTTCAGCAGTTCTACCAGGCCACGCACGAATTCCGCCTGCTGGCCGGCCTGCCCGACGCGGTCGTCGGTCACACGGCCGCGAAGGTCTATCCGTTCCTGGGCGGCATGGGGTCGGTGCTCTCGGAAGTCCGCAAGGAAGCCACCGCCGATGCGATCGTCGCGCGCCTGGTTGAAGTCCGCGGCCGGGCGAAGACGGACGTCGACCACCGGGCGCTCGATCTGTTGGAACTGCTGGTCGAGCGCCGTTCGGCCGAAGTGATCAACCAGCCCGGGCCGCACGTCGAAAAGGCCCTGGCGGCCATGCAACGGGCCTTCAAGCGGGCGTGGAGTCCCGGCGAGCCGCGATTGATGGCCGACTTCCTCGCCGGCCTGGGCGCCATCACCCAGCAGGAACTGGCCGACGAGCAACTGCGGCAGTTGGAGGCCCTGCACCGGCAGGCGACTCCAGGCTCCGTCGATCGGCTGCACATCGCCTATCGCCTGGCCGAGACCCGGTGGGGATACTCCCGGCACGATGCGGCCATCGATCTGCTCGATGCGGCACTGATCGAGTACGAGGATGCCAACGACGGCGTCTTGCCGGTCGACGCCAACGGCCCCCTGGACTCCCTGATCCAGTACCTCGAATCGCAAAAACACTTCGCACGTGGCGAAAAGGCCCTTCTCGATCAACTCCAGCACCCCGTTCACAAGCAGCAAACGTATTGGCTCACCGAAAGGCTGTATCGGCTTTATCGCGACGCCCTGCAGTCCGACGGCGACGTTTCGCTGGGGACCGGGGAGGTGCTCTACCGGGCACTGGAACGCAAACTCCGCGACGAGTTGGCAACGGCCGACCACGACCACCGCTACGCCCTGATCGACCGGCTCTGCGACGTCTATCACGTCGCCCGGGACAAGAAGTTCCCGAGCATGACCGCCGATCTGCGGGCCTTTGCCTTCACCCACTTGCCAGGCGTGCTCGAGCAGCAGACCAGCAACTACCAGTCGATCGTCGGCCGGGTGGCCCACACGCTGCACGATCTGGCCGGGGCGCGCGACGGCCTGGAGTTCCTGATCGAGCGGATCGAGCAGGAGCCGAGTTGGTTCCGGCTGGTCAACGACGACGGGTGGCGACATCACGCCTCGAACCTGGGGTACTGGCGAACGGAAGTGAAACAACTGGACGACCTGGAAGACCGGCTGCTGAAGATCGTGGTGGCCGAGTTGCGACGGGATCTCGACTCCGGCCAGGGCCGCAACCGCTCGATCTACTGGCAGAGCAACTGGTACTGGACGGAGAAGGAAGACGTCTTCGCGCAAACCGCCGAGGAAGTCTACGCCCGGCGAAAGCAGTCGGGAGCGGCGGTGGAGCACATCGCGGATTACCTCTGGCACGGGCTGCACCATTTCGACCGCGCCATCGAAATCATGATGACCGCCCACAAACAAAAGGTCCTGGGCGAGCAGGGACAGCGGACGCTGATATCCTATCTGCACAACCGGGATCGCCACGCCGAGTCGATCCCGATCCTCCGCCCGCTCGTCGCTCTTCGGCCCGACAGCATGGATTATCGGGTGCTGTTGATGGAGGCGTACTTCCACAGCGACAAGCCGGAGGAACTCGTCGCGCTGTGGCAGCAGACCGACGAGCACTTCCACCAAGGCGGCCGCTGGACGGAGGGCAACATGGCCGCGTTGGCCTGGGGCTGCCTGGACACGCGGCTCTACGAGCAGTCGGCCGCCTACTACCAGGAGTTGGTTTCGCTGCACAAGCGGACCCATCCGGGGCGCGGCGTCGGCGACGGTACGCTCTCGACCTACTGTCGGGAGATGGCCCGGGCATACGCCGGCTTGAAGGACACGGTCGGAGCGGTCGACGCGGCCTGCGAGGCGATCGTCTGTTGGGGACCGCAGCACGACGAACGCCGAGAGGCACTGAATACGCTCAGGCAGGTGCTCCGCGACTCGCCCGATCTGGACGCCTACGTGGCCGAGCTGGATCGCCAGTGCGAAGAGGCCAAGCAGGAGAAGCCGATCGTCCGCAAAGCGCTCGGCGAGGTCTACTTCGACGGAAATCAGTTCGACAAGGCAATCGCCCAACTGAAACTGGCCTGCGAAGTCGAGCCCGACGACCAGCAGACGCACGACAAGCTGATCGAGTGCTACGACAAGCAGCAGGACGAAGAAGGGGCCGTGCAGCAGTTGCTCGATTCGCTGCAACTTTTGCGACGCGACATCGGGCGGTACAAGAACCTCGGCACGCGTTTGGAGAAGCTCGACCGTCTGCAGGATGCGGAACGGGCGTACACCTCCATCGTCGAGATGCTCCCCAGCGAGTCGGAAAGCCACACCATGCTGGCCGAGATTCGCCAAGGGCAAGACCGCTGGGACGAAGCGATCGTCCACTGGCGGCAGGTCGCCCGAATCCGCGCACTCGAACCCACCGGGCTGCTGAACCTGGCCGGCGCCCAGATCTACCAGGAGCAGTGGGACCAGGCGTTGGAGACCGTTGGCGAACTCGACGGCCAAAGCTGGCCGCCACGTTTCGGCGACGTCCACGAGAAGGTCCGCCAACTCGAGCGGCAAATCGAAGACGCACGGGAGAAGTGACTCGCGAACGGCGCGCCTGCCCACAAAAGCAGTGCCGCGCCGACGCCGCTCCGCCAACCCCAAACGCCGCTCCGCCAACCCCAAACGCCCGCCGACTGCGTTCGGCGGGGTCCGTTCCCCTCAGAAAAACTTCTGCTGAATCCCCAACCATCCGGCAAACGCGAAAAACGCCAGTCTGATCCGGCCCCGAGAACAACCGCCCAGAGAACCGGCCACGCTGCCTTTGGGGGAAAAAGGTTCCGGCTGGAGGGCCGCGCTTTTGGCACCTCAGGTAAACTCGACGGGCGGCCAGCTCGGCCGGGAAACCGCATATCGGCAGAAAAAACATGTGGAACATGGGAAAACTGCCCTGCAAAGGCCGAAGATTAGCGGATGGCGTATTTCCGACAGTATTTTTATGGAGATTTTCGTCCCAAACCACCGCCAGGCGTCTCGCCCATTTCGCAGCGGTGCGATATACTTCCAACATGGGCGGTGTGGTGGTGCTTCTTCGGTAGCCGTTTCCTGCCAAAGGTTGGTCTGGAAAATCCTTCCGGAGGATAACCTTCGCAGCCGCCCTGAAGGAAGCAGCCGCCGAGGGACTGTCGAAAAGTAACGAGGGATTGTTTTTGGCGATTATTCTTGGCACGATTTCCAGTCCCCGCGCTCTTACTAAGGTCCTATGCCCACAGGAGTTAGAGTGTTCGTGCATACGCCCTGGAGGGTCGAAACAGGCCATATTGAATAGGGGGGGGGCTTTACCTTGAATACAAATAGAGTAGGATTACGCGAAAGAGGTAACCGGAATGTCCTTTCCGTCGTTCCGATTGCTCGACCGATCAGATCCGAAGCATATATACATGATTAGGGTGGAGGTCCACCCTTTTTCAACTACTCTCGAGCAGGTGTGTTTTGTTGGGAGACCCTGATGAGTATCAATCTTTTGGTTGTCGATGATCATCCGGTGGTTCGTACCGGACTGGCCTGTTTGTTGGAAGGTACGGACATCAAGATCATCGCCGAAGCAGGCAGTGGCGAGGAGGCGGTCAAGCAGGCCGAGAAACATCGCCCTGACGTGATCCTGCTCGATGTCCGGATGCCCGACGGCGACGGTTTATCCGTGCTGGACAAGCTCCACCAGAAGGCCCCGAAAAGCCGCGTGGTAATGCTCTCGATGTACGACAACCCGACGTACATCGCTCGGGCCGTCGCGCTGGGTGCCTGCGATTACGTGCTGAAAGGTGCCCCGCGTGAGAATCTGATCGACGTGATCACGGCGGCAGCCAAGGACGAATCGCCCAGCCCGTCCGGCGCGCTGCGTCGCGTCGCCAGGTTGATGCGAATCCGCCAGGTGATCGACGACGACGACGTTCCATTGACCCAGCGTGAAACCCAGGTCTTGCGTCACATCGCCCTGGGCCTGAGCAACAAGGAGATTGCCCGCTCGCTGGAAATCAGCGTCGAGACCGTCAAGGAACACGTCCAGAACCTCATGCGGAAGATCGACGTTCGCGACCGCACCCAGGCGGCCGTTTGGGCGCTGCGCAAGGGCCTGGTGTAAGACCGGCGGCCGACATCCGACTTTCCGCCTGCCCGTTTCTCTGCCGGCGCAGCGAGCGGTCGTTTTTTGGCCGGTCACTGCCCTGCGGACCGGGCGAGCCGTTCAACTCAACAGCAACTCCAAGTCTTCTGCGGTCAGGGTGCGGATAACGCTGTTGTCGGCCGAAACGATCGCATCGGCCAGGTCGCGTTTGGCTTTCTGCAGCTCCAGGATCTTGTCTTCCACCGTGTCGCGGCAAATGATGCGATAGGCGAAGACGGGCCGGGTCTGACCGATGCGGTGAGCGCGGTCGATGGCCTGGGATTCCACCGCCGGGTTCCACCACGGGTCGAGAATGAACACGTAGTCCGCCGCCGTCAGGTTCAAGCCGTGCCCGCCCGCCTTCAGGCTGATCAGGAACAAAGGGCACGCGGGGTCGGCCTGGAAGCGTTTGACCCTGTCGGCCCGTTTGCGGGTGCGGCCGTCGAGGTATTCGTAGACGATCTTCTCGCGGTCCAGGTGCTGGCGGACGATCGAGAGCAGGCTCGTGAACTGCGAAAACACCAACGCTTTGTGCCCTTCGGCCATCACTTCCCGCAGTTGCTCCAGCAGCGTTTCGAGTTTCGGGCTCAGGATATTCTTCTGTTTCTGGTCGAGCAGCCCCGGATGACAGGCCGCTTGGCGCAGCCGCAGCAGCGCCTCGAGCACGTGGATCTTCGCCTTATCGAGCCCCAACTCCTTCACCCGGTCGGACAATTGTGCGCGATAGTATTCGCGCAGGTCGTCGTATGCCTTGCGCTGCTTCGCGGACATCTCGCAGTAGAGCGTCTGCTCGGTCTTTTTCGGCAGCTCGCTGAGCACCTGCGCTTTGGTTCGCCGTAACATGAACGGGCGCAGCGCATGGGCAAACAGCGCCAGCGACCCGTGGTCGTCCTTGCCGTTCTTCGAGAACGCCTTGAACTTTGCCGAGCGCCCCAACATGCCCGGATTGAGAAACTCGAACAACGACCACAGTTCACCCAGGTGGTTTTCGACCGGCGTGCCGGTCATGGCCAGCCGGTGCTCGGCGCCCAGCAGTCGGGACGCCTTGGCGGCTTGGGAGTTCTGGTTCTTGATCGCCTGGGATTCGTCCAGAATGGCGTAGTCGAAAGGCATCTCCTTGAGCGTGACGATATCGCGGCGGAGCGTTCCGTACGTGGTCACCAGGAGGTCGACGCCTTCGGCCGATTCGAGTCGCCCCTTGCGGTCGGTGCCGGTGTAGTTCAGCGTGCGCAGGTTTGGCGTGAAACGCGCCGCCTCGTCGATCCAGTTGAACACCAGGCTCCTGGGCACGACGACAATCGACGGTTTGCGATCTTCGCCCTTCTTCGGACGCCGCAAACGGCGCGACTGCAACAGTGCGAGCACCTGGACCGTCTTGCCCAGCCCCATGTCGTCGGCCAGGCATCCGCCGAGGCGGAACTCGCGCAGGAAGTGCAGCCAGCCGAGTCCCTCCTTCTGGTATCCACGGAGCTTGCCGCGGAAACCTCGCGGTTCGGCAGCCGGCTCGACTCCGTCGAAACTCCGCAGCTTGCTGCGAAAGGCGGCGAACGAACCGTCGACCCGCACGTTCTCCTGCTCGGCCAACAGCGCGTCGAGCAGCATCGCCTGGGATGGAGCGAACCGCAACACGCCGCCTTCGCCCTTGGCCATGTCCGCCAGATAGCCGTACTTCGCGAGCCACGCCTCCGGCAGCATCCCTTGCGACCCGTCGTCCAGGCGAATGTACTTGTCCTTGTTGCGCAGCGCTTTCAGTAAATCGGGCAGCGACGCGGTCACGCCCTCGAAATCGACCTGGCCGTCCAACTCGAACCAATCGATGCCGGACGTGACGCTGAGGTTGAACGAACCGGGCCGCCGAATGCGCACGCCTTCCGACTCGACGATCCAGCCCGCTTCGGTCAGCCTGTAGACGACCTCGGGCAACCGCTTCTGGTGGAAGGACAAATCGAACTCGCGGCCGTTATAGGAGTTGCCCCCTGTCGCCCGCAAACCGAGGTCGGAGAGTTGCCGGAGCAACTCGGCTTCCCTCGGGCGATCGCGCAGCAAGGCGCGGTTCGTCTCGGCGTCGAATCGTCCGGCCACCGGGTCGTGGAGGTCGAACTTGTGCTCGCCGTAAACGAAGCCGCAGTTGGCGTAAAGTTGATTGTCGGTGTAGTAACCACGCGCTTCGGGGGACTTGATTTCCAGCCTTCCCCGTGGCATCCCCTGCAACTGCTCGACCTGCAATGCGGCCGGCAATTCGATTTCCGGAAATTGCGGCAGACGGTAGAATGCGTCGAGCAACTGATCTCGGTCTGCATAGGGCACCTCGATCGCCGGTTGCGTCCGCAGGCTGACAATCCAACCGAAGTCGCCCCGTGGCACGTCGAATCGCGCGAGCCTGTCGGGAAACAAGACCAGGCCGGTCGCCATCAACAACACGGCGTTCTCCAGCGGCTCGCTATTTCCACCGCGCCAGACGCGGCCGGACAGCCGCCAGAGTTGCCGCCGGCCGTCGTCTTCGGCGCGGAGGCGGAATCGCCAGGGATCGCCGCCGTCCCACGCGATCGGCTTGCCCTCCTCCCCCGGTCGCGAAGAATTCGACAGCCAAACGAATCGCCCGGTCGCGCACAACCTCGGCAGCATGAGATCGTACATCGCCGGTGCGACGGCAGCCCGGGAGAACGATCGGTAGTCACTGTAATAGTAGTGGGCGTAAGACGACTCGTCCGACGCCTGGTTGCCGACCAGCAGTTCGACGAGGCGGCCGTCTTCCTCGTCGATGAACTCCGGAACGTCGTTGACGTGAACGCTCAGCTTCTTGATCTTGCCGAAGCCGCCGTTGTTCCTGGTCTCGCGTTGCCGGAAATCGACGATCAACTGGCCGCTGTTGAGGGTCTCGCCGACGTTCAATACGAACCACGCTTCGCGTTGCTTCGGCATGCTCGGTAACGCGGCCCCCTTGGCCGTGGCCTGCCTCGTCGCGTGGTCGGAAACCGCTCTTAACTGTCCCTGCCAGATCGAGGTCGGGGAACTGCGATTGGTGTGGCGAATCGGAGCGCCACGGACGTCGAACCGGTCCGGATGGCCACCATGCACGGTCGGCCCCGCCACGGCGTCAGGCTCATCGTCCTCCCAATCGTCGTCCTCCCCGTCCAATTCCTCGTCGTACTCGTGAAGCATACTTGCCCGGCCCGGTGGAATGACGCCGCCAAGTCCCTCGCGGTCGATCTTCAGCAACGTGGCCCAGATGTGTTTGCAGAGATAGCCGTCCTCGTAATGCGGACAGGTGCAGGTTGCGGCGCCCTCGCCGTCAACGGCGTTCGACCAATCGATGTCCACCGAGTAGGGAGTGCGCCGCGAGCCGGCGACGTCCGCCGCCACGTGCTGGCCGTCGGCCTGGCGAATCCGTACCCGACCGGAGTCGAAATACGCACGGCCGCGACTGATCGTAGTGGACGAGAAGGAACTCGCAAAGACATCGGCAATCGACACGGGCGCCTCCGTGCTTTTGTGGATGGTTGTCATCAGCGAACTGCCGGCCGCCGGGGCCCCCCAATCATTCCCGGTATTACTCAACAGGCGGACTTCGGGAATGGAAGTCGCTCGGGGACGGCGACGCGATGCGTGGACGGCCGAGCCGAACGAAGTCCTCGTTCCGCCCGAATGATAGCAAAAATGCCGCAACCGGCGAAGACCCCGCCGCGCTGTTCGGCTCCTCGCCCAGCCGCACGCGAATCCGGGCCCTGACTTGACTTTCGGGCACCAGACGGTAGACTCGGGGGCGTTCCGCTGGGACACGCGGCAAAGCGTGCGCGGCGGATGGGTAGGCCGGAACAAGCGCAGCGCAGTTCCGGCATTTGGTGGGGAAAGGCCGCAGGAAGCTATGTGCCGGAACTGCGCTGCGCTTGTTCCGGCCTACTTCGTTAGTCTGGTCCAATTTCACGAAGGGGGAGAACATGATCGGCACGAAGGCAACACGGTTGATGGTGGCTGCGATGGCGGTCCTGGCATGTCTGGCGGCCCGGTGGAGCGAAGCCGCGTCGCCGCAGGCCCCCGAGCCCGCCCCGCCGCCGGAGAAAGCCGGGCTCGCCTCGCTCTATCCCGGCGACGAAGGCATCGAGAACGATCCGCGCGTGTTGTTCGTCGATGATTTCGAGACGGGCACCGCGGAGCAGATCGGCGCCCGCTGGGGTAGCATCCGGCTGACGGAAAACATCGATTTGACGGCCGATGTCCACGCCGCCTCGCCGGGCGAGCGGTCGATCCACATCGCCCGCAACGGCCACCTGTTCACGCACACCAAGGGCGTCGATACGATGTACGCCCGGTTCTACGTGAAATTCCACGAGAAGATCGGCTACATCCACCACTTCGTCCACCTCGTGGCCGACCGCACGCCGCAGCCGTGGCCCAAGGGCGACGCCGGCGAGACCCCGTCGGGCGACGCCAAGTTCTCCACCGGCATCGAGCCGACCGGCCGCTGGGGAAAGTACGCGCCGCCGGGCGTCTGGAACTTCTACACCTACTGGCACGAAATGCAGACCAAGTGGGGCTCCGTGTTCGACGGCAAGCAGGAGTTGATCGAGCCGGGGCAGTGGTATTGCGTGGAAGTGCTCTTGAAGGCGAACTCCGACCCCGAGAAGCACGACGGCGTGCAGGCATTCTGGGTGGATGGCGAGCTGTACGGCCGGTTCGACGGCTTCCGCTGGCGGATGACCGACAAACTGAAGATCAACAGCTTCTGGCTCCTCTTCTACAACACGGATCAACCCGCCCGGCACAACAAGGACCCGAACCCGGAAAGCCGGGTGATGGAGGTCTGGTTCGACGACGTGGTGATCGCCACCGAGTACATCGGGCCCGTTGCCGGCCGGCCGCGCGGCGGGAAGAAGAAGGCCACGCCCGGCCGCAGCGCGCTGTCGACCCCCGGCCTGCTGATCGCCGAACCGGGCGAAGCGGTCTACCGGCAGAACTTCGAGCAGGGGCCGGGCAACTTCCAAGGCGGCCGGGTGACCGCCGGCGGCGTGGACGGTTCCAAGGCCTTTGCGTTCGGGCCGCAAGGCGCCTCGTGCTGGCGTGACTACTCGACGCCGGTCGAAGACTCGACCAGCATCCGCTTCAAGCTCAAGCCCTTGGGCGACGCGCAGGACGTGCAAGTGATGATCTGGTCGAAGAAGCACCAGGATAACTGCCGCTACCGGATCGGCGGCTTGAAGCAGGACGAGTGGCGGGAAATCGAGTTTCGGGCCATCGAAGCCCACGTCGGCTGGGGCATGCAGGGTCCCAGCCTCGAAGGCGACGTGCTGGACAACGTCAAGATCTTCTTCCAGGGCGCCGCCGACGACCGGATGCTGCTGGACGATTTCGAGATCCTCGAGTGATCGCCGAGTGATCGCCACTCCCCCTCTCGCGTCTGCGGAGGAGTGGCCGGTGGTGGGGGCAGTCGTTTTCTTCCGGGGAGAGGGGCGAAGCTCGACGGCCTGTGCCAATCTGTGCTCTACCCGGCTTACCAACCCACAACCATGGGCCGGGTGTACACCGTCGCGATTTCCGGGTATAAAGGTTTTGGCTTGTCGAACGATCGCGTTTTCGCCGCCGGTTCTCAGGAGACCGACCCCCCGAAAGCTCTTTCGTCCGTCCCGCCTGGCGGGCTCCTATATCAGCCCCTTTCTCTTTGGCCCAGAAAGTGAAAGATCGGGCCGGCATCCCCCCTCACAGGAGATCTATGGTGGGACGGAAATTGTATTGCGGAAATCTGAGCTACAACCTCTCGAGTTCGGACTTGGAAAAGTTGTTTTCACAGTTCGGCACGGTCCAAAGCGCGCAAGTGATCACGGACCGTGACACGGGCGGCAGCAAAGGCTTTGGTTTCGTGGAGATGGCCAGCGACGCCGAGGCACAGGCGGCGATCAACGGTCTGAATGAAACGGAGCACGACGGCCGGGCACTCACGGTGAACGAGGCCAAACCGCGCGAGGATCGCGGTGGCGGTGGCGGAGGTCGCGGAGGTCGCGGCGGCTACGGTGGCGGTGGCGGTGGTGGCGACGGTGGACGAGGCGGCGGCGGACGAGGCGATCGGGGCCGCCGGTACTAGACCGATGCGGACGCGGTGCTCTGCTCGGCGCACCGTCTGCAAGACCGCCGGCCTGGTGTGCCGAATGCGCGGGGTGTAAACGAACCCCCCGGGGGTACGCGCGCATTGACTGACAATCTCATCAACCTGAGAGAACCTATGGCAAAAAACCAAAACACCGTCGAGAAACGTCGGCGAGAAATGGAAAAGAAGAGAAAGGCAGAGGAAAAGAGGCAGCAGCGCCGCAGAAAGAAGGAACAAACGGACGAGCATGCTGTGCCGGACACGCCCTAGGCGGGCGACGGTTGGAACCGATTCGAGACACTACGTCTGCGAGAATTGCCACCGGCACTCAGGGAATCGCAGATGGATGAATGGGAAGTGGTGGTCGTAGGGGGAGGGCCGGCGGGGCTTCTCGCGGCCCACCGGGCAGCGGCAAGGAACCGTGCGACGCTCCTTCTGGAGAAGAACCACAGGCCCGGCTCGAAGATCCTGATCTCCGGCGGCGGCCACTGCAATCTCACCCATGCCACCGACGCCCGGGGAATCGTCGATGCCTTCGGTCCCCAGGGCCGGTTTCTCCACTCCGCGCTGGCCGCCCTGGGGCCGCAGCAACTGGTGGACCTGATCGAGGCGGAAGGGGTCGCCACCCAAGTCGAACCGGACGGCAAGGTCTTTCCCGCCAGCGGGAAGGCCGGCCACGTGCTGGCCGCCGTGATACGCCGCCTGAAACGAAGCGGCGCTACCTTGGCCGTCGAAGAGCCGCTGGTAGATCTTCGGCCACACGCCTCCGGCTTTCGTTTGGTCACCGCGCAGCGGACCATCTCGGCGAAGAAGGTCGTGTTGACCACGGGCGGATGTTCCTATCCCGGCTGTGGAACGACCGGCGACGGCTACCGTTGGGCCGCCGCTTTGGGTCACACGATCGTCGCGCCGCGTCCCGCCCTGGTTCCGATCGTCACCGACGCCGCCTGGGTGGCGGATCTTCAGGGAATTGCCGTCCCCGACGTGCTGCTCCGGGTGGCCGGCGCCGCAAGCGGTCCGTCACCCGGCGGGACCGGCGCGAAGCGGGACAAGCTGCAAGGCCAGTGGCGCGGGGCGCTTCTGTTCACTCACTTTGGCCTTTCCGGACCGGTCGTTCTCAACGCGAGCCGGCTGGTCAGCGCCTGCCCCCGGGGCAGGCGCCCCCTGTTGCAGTGCGATCTTGTGCCCGGCGTGAAGGAGGAGCAGCTCGATGAGATGCTGACGGCCGCGTCGACCCGGTCGGGTCGCCGCGTGGCGGCCCTCTTGGAGCGATGGCTGCCGCGCCGTCTGGCGGACGTCCTGGTCGCGCAGGCTCAACTGGCGTCCGACCGCCGCGCGGCGGAACTCTCGCGGCAAGAGCGGCTGCGGCTCGTTCAGGCCGTCAAGCGGCTGAGCATCCGCACCACCGGAACGCTGGGCTTCGAGAAGGCCGAAGTCACGGCCGGCGGAGTCTCCCTGGGCGAGATCGATTCCCGCACCATGCAGAGCAAGCGAGTGCCCGGACTGTTTGTCGCCGGGGAGTTGCTCGACCTGGACGGCCCCATCGGCGGGTACAATCTTCAGGCGGCCTTCAGCACCGGGTACCTTGCCGGTGAGAGTGTCTAGCCGCAACGCCACCGGAGCCCAATCACCAATCACTCGTGCACTGCGATGTGAGGGGTGATGATCAAGACGCCCCGTGATGGCCCAACTTGCCACCAAGGGACGCACGGCTTGGATGGATTCTCTTCTCGGCTACTGCTTTTTCATGGACCAGGTAATCGTGTTCTTCCCTCGCTGGAGGTCTGCCAGCGGGCCGGGGATTGGGCGCGAGAATCTCTGACCACGGACGTCGGTATCGATCGCGATCGGATTGCCGTCGCGGTCCTCGATGGTCTGGGCGACGGTCGGAAAGACGCCGACCAGTTCGGCATCGACCCGCGGCCCGTTCACGCGCAGCGGCGCGTCGCTGACGGAGAACGTGATCGTGGCTCCCAGAGGATGGTTCTCCACGACAAGTCCCGTGACGTCGGGGGCGACCACGCTGTGGTCGTCGCCGAAGGAACTCTTCTTCGCCCCCTCGAGAAAGACGTTGTGATCCGACTGGTAGCCTTCCGCCGTTTTCACCCCGTCGAGTCCTCGTCGAACGAAGATGTTGTTGAACCACTTGTCATCCGCCGCGGTGCCGGTCTTGCGTCCGACCGTTTGCGTCGTGTGCGGCTCGAAATACCCTGACTGGCGGTTGACGTCCGGCTGGTACGCGTAGGGGCAATCGACGAACAGGTTGTGCGCGAAGACCGTCGCCTCGGAGTTGCTGCGAACCTCTTTTCCGATCAGCACGTTGTGATCGACGACCGTGGGGCCGTGGTTCATCTCCAGGAAGACCGTGGCGGCTTCGGTGTCGCAGATGACGTTGCGGGTGATCCGGATGCCTTGGTTGCCGAAGTCGATCCAGATCCCGAAGGCGCCCTGCTGTTGTCGAAACACGCCGCGGATCAGATTGCCGCTGATGACGGTGTCCACGCTGTTGTGGAACTTGATCGCCGCGGTTTCCCAACCGCCGAACTCCTTGCGGTAGTTGGTATCCTCGACGAGATTGCCGGAGATGACCGAGCGCGTGGCTCCCTTTTGACCGGCAATGCCCGCCTGTCCGCAACGCCGGATGACGTTGTTGCGGACGATGTGGTCCCCGTAGGCGTCGATATCGTCGTAGTCTACGCCCGGCGCATGTCCCAGGATGATGCCGACGCACCGGGCGTTGGTGATCGTGCAATTCTCGATAATCCAGTGTTTCCCCATGCGCGGCCCGACGGCGCCCGTTTGCAGTTCCAAGCTGGGCGGCGCCCAATTCGCGGCCGCGTGCATGAAGTGGAAGCCGTCGACGGTGATGTATTTCAGGCCGGTGATCTCGGGCATGAAGAGACACTCGCGCACGTTGATCTCGACCACCTCCGAGTTCGGATCGGCCTTGCCGAAGTTCGCCCGGATGGTCGTTACGTCGTCGTCCACCCGACCATGCCAGCTCTGCTCCGCTTGATCGACCTCTTCGGCCGTTTCTTTCTCGTAGAATGCCTCGCCGTCGAGATAGACGTCTCCACGATGGTGCCACTGGCCGTAATTGAGCCAGCCCCCGGAAACGTTCAAGGCGTAGGGGTTGTAGTTGCCGAAAAAGGAGTTCGGCAGTTCGGCTTTCCAGACGCCGCCCTCTTGGTGCGTCCACGAGGTGATACGCTCGGAACCCTTGACGAGAACGATCTCTTCCGGTGCTGCACGGTAGACAATGCGGCCAGCTTCGTCAACGCCCCCTCGGAGCGGTTTTACCCACTCGCGATACGTTCCGCCGTGAACGGTCACGACGTCTCCGGGCTGGGCGACGGACGCGGCCTGGTTGATGGTCAGATAGGGACGGGCCTGAGCGCCGGAACCCGAATCGCTGCCGGTTTTCGAGACGTGGATCTCTCGCCACGAAGCATCCGCGTTGCGGCCTGTGTAGGCGGCCGTCGAGTCCTCTGCATGGGCGACTGCGGCACACGCCAGAAGCGTGCCTTGGAAAATCCAGTTGTGCATCATCATGACCTCCCATGGGGAATTGCTGAAAAGGTTATTTCGCGCCGGACAGGGCCGGTTTCATGGTGCTCGGGAGTGTTGCAGTCTACCGGAGTCAGAACCGAGAACTGGAAACTCTACTGCACCACCATCAACACCGACGAGCCGACCAGACGGTCGATTTCGTCCCAGGGCAGCGGCGTCGCCGACTTGCGCGGGGGGACCGGGTGGCGGGTTTTGGGCAGGTGCTCTCGCAGGAAGGTCAACAGGATCTCGGCCGGCAGGGCCATGCCGTAGCTGTCCACGCCGAACCCGCCGAGGCTTTTGGCGGTGACCATGCCGACCACGTTGCCCGAGCTGTCGCAGAGCGGTCCGCCGCTGTTGCCGGGGTTGATGCGGCAATCGAGCAGGTACATCCCTTCGGAATCGTCGTTGGGCAAGGCACTGATCACGCCGGTGGTCAGTTTCAGCCCGGTGCCCAAGGAAAAGCTTTCCGCATACCCGAACGCCCCCACGCTGGCCCCGCGGCCGAGTTGGGCGTCGGAGATGGGCAGCGGCGTGAGCCGCACACCCGTGGGGACGTTGATCTTCAACAGCGCCACGTCCTTCTCGGCGTCCTCGGCGACGAGTTCGGCCGTGACGGCTTCCTCTTGATCGGGAAGGCGGACGGCGATCTTCTTCGCCCCGTCGATCACGTGCTGATTGGTCAGGATGTGCCCGTCCGAGGCGACGACGAATCCGGTTCCCGAGCTGAACCCTCCGATGGCTTCGCTGGCCGCTTCCAACCGGGCGAGCAGGGCCGGATCCTCGGGATGATACTCCAGCCCGGCCTTGGCGTATTTGGCGGCGTCCAGGCTATTGTCGACGGCGATCAACGCCGCGGCGGCGATCAAGTGCAGCCGGCCGGCGCAATCGGGATCCTTGAATTCGTGATCCTCTTTCCAGGCGTCCAACTCCGCGACGATCTCGGCGACCTCCTCCTCTTCCGGTTCGTCCAGTTGGATCAGCCGCAGAATCCAGGTCTTCTCGAAGAGGGCCTCCAGGACGCCCTGTTCGTTTTTCGGGTCGAGCTGGGAAACGAGGTCGTACCACTCGTCGAGCGTCGGCCCGTAGTAGCGGAGGATGTCCATCTCTTCGAGGAAATCGACCGCCTTTTCGATCGCGGGCAGCTTCTCCTGGCCTTCGGCCATGTCGATGCTGACCAGCAATCCCTTGAACCGGTCCCGGAGCGATTGCCAGTAGACGATCCGTTCCATGAACTTGTCGACGCCCCCCGATACATAGCCCTCGAACCCGTAGGGACGGCCTTCCTTGTCGGTCAAGACGATCGTGGGATAGCCGGAGACGTGGAACTGGTCCGACAAACGCTCGTTCCGCTCGGGATCTTCCACCTGGGCCTTGGCGGCTTCCTTTTTCGGGAAATCGATCAACACCAGCACGAATCGCCAGTCGGCCTGATCGCGAAACGTCTTCTGCAGGAAGACCTCATCGGCCAATTTCCTGGACCAGTTGCACCAGTCCGAACCGTCGAAGGCGATCAAGATGTCCTTGTTCTCTTTGGCGGCGATGCGTTTGGCTTCCTCGAAGTCCTGCAACCAGTCGTCGAAGGTCAGGGCCTTCGGCACGGTGTGCGTTTCCGGCGGCGGCCCGCTGACCACCGGGGGCGGATCGGAACCGTCGGCCGGCGGTGCGACCGGGGGATTGGCCGTCAGCGCCGTCGACTGCTGCCACTGCGGCTGATAGTGGTGGTACTGGCCTTTCTCCAACAACAGTTGCGTGTCATTGGGCTGGTAGCCGCGCCGCAATATCACCACGTGATGCGAGCCGGGGTCCAGCGGGTATTGCACCTCGCCCGTCTTGGGAATCGTTTGCTCCCGGCCGTCGATCTCCACCTTCGCGTCGGAACGTTCCGCCGTGGGCCAGTCGAGCACGAGAACGGCTTCCTTCGGACCGGCTGAAGAGGAACCGCCCGACGACCCGGTTTCGGAAGCGCCGGAGCCTTTCGACCTGGCTTCCGTGCCGGGGTCGTCCGAACTCAGCGCAAAGACCAGGCCGATGGCAGCCGCCAGACAGACGGCCCCCGCCGCGCCGAACATCAGCCAGAGTTTCTTTCGAGTCGCGCCGAGATCGACCGGCTTCGAGGACCTGGAGGGCAGATAGGCCTCGACGCCCGGCGGACGACCGCCCGTGTCGATTTTCGGAAGCGCAGCGACGGCGAAGTCCGAAACGTCCTGAGCGGGATCGGTACTCTTCGTCTTGTCTCGAACCGGCGGTCGCTTCCGCGGCGCCGGCTTCGGCTTTGCCGCCGGAACGTCGCCGGCAAGAGCGGGAATGGCGATCGTGCCCGAACACTTTGGGCACTCTACCTTGCGCCCGGCGTGCTTCTCGGCGACCTGGAAGCGCGCATCGCATGAACCGCAGTGGCATGAAATCGGCATGTTGTGGCCCCCTGAAAATCCGCGGTAAACGGCCCCCCCACAATCGTTGCCCCCTCATTATGCCAGACTCACGGCAAGGTTTCAATACGCCGCAGCACAAGTTCTCGGCAGCAGGCGACCGTATGACCACCCCCTTCGGGCAGCGTACCCCTTAATGGGAGGGGCCACCCGGCCCAATCCAAGGCAAATCTTGCCCCCTTTACCCGACCGTGTCCTTCCGGGCAACCGTGCCGGATTCTTGCGATCTCGTCGAACAATGGCCGGCAGGACGTAGACGGGCGAGTATCCGTTTGAGATATTGGGAGTTGTTGGTTGGGTGGTTGTGCGCAGGCTCGAACAGTCTCAGAACGGTTTTTCACGATGGCCGACTCCAACGATTCCCGACGCAAGTACTTCGTACACTCGGCCCACAGGACGATCGGAGTTTCGGCCGGTTGGGCGGCGTTGCAGGCGTGCGACTTGAGCGGTTTCGTGCATCACGAGGAGCGCCCGCGCCCGATTCGTGTTGGCCTCCTTTGCGGCGCGCTGGCGTACTTCTCGGACGGACGTATCCTCGCGTTGCGGAGACACCTGGAGGCACACGGCAGGGTGACCTGCGAACCGGTGTTCGGCGGCCCGGCCGATGACCCCACGGGCATGGAAGACCTCGACGCGTGCGACTGCCTGGTGCTGATTGCCGAACTGGCAAAGATCGACCAGCGGCAGCTACGGCGAGTTCGAGAACACTGCCGCCGTGGCGGCGCGGTGATCGGCGTGCGGACGGCCGGGCACGGTTCGCCGCAGTGGCCCGAAATGGAGACGGAGATATTCGGCGGCGACTACCGGGGGGATTGCGCCAACGACTCGACCGAAGTGGAGATCGTCCAGTCGGCCGGAAGCCATCCCGTGCTGGCCGGCGTCGAGCCATTCGTCTCGCCGGGCAGCCTGCAGAAGAACCCCCGCATCGTCGCCGACGCCACGCTGTTGCTCACCGGCGGCTGTCCCGGCCACGTTCAGCCGGTTGCCTGGACCCGTCTGAACCGAGGCAGTCGCGTCTTCTACACCTCGCTGGGCCACGAGGGCGACTTCCGGCAAACGAGTTTCCTCCGCCTGCTGGCCAACGCCGTGTCGTGGGCGTGCGAAGTCTCGGGGCTCGGGGAGTAGTCTCGTGGCTGGGGGTTCGGGACTGGGTTTTCTTTAATCCCCCATTCCCCAACCCCGAATCCCCACCGCAACTTCTGGCCGCAACCAAACGGCGGGCAAGCCCGCCCGCTAAACGTTTCTATCGCTATCGGTCACGTCAAATACGCGCGCACTGTGCCAGAAGTCGTGACGCTAGAATCCTAATCCCTAATCCCTAATCCCTAATCCCCAATCCCCAATCCCCTATCCCCTATCCCCTATCCCCTATCCCCTGACCCCTGCCCCCTGACCCCTGACCCCTTCTCGTAAAACCTCGCCAGATCGATTCCCCCGCGGAGTTCCTCTTCCAGGAGCTTGACTCGCGTGTCGAGTTGTTCGACTTTCCGTTGCAGCATGGGAATGAGATTGATGTTCGTATCTTCGGGTTTCGGCCGGGGCACGCCGGGGTAGCCCAGGTGCCGGGCGAGCGCGGAGAAGAGATACAGCGGGTCCTTGCGCCGGTTGGCCTGGGCGATGCGGCCTTCCTTCAGGCCGAAGAGGACCGGTTTGTCGATGTCCCTCTTGCCCCGTTCCGTTTGGCGGTAGAGTTGGCTGCGGACGTAGATCATGTCGGCGAAATCGACCAGCCCGACCTGGCGCCGCACGGTGAGGATCCACTCGCGCCAGCCCTGGTCGTAGATCGGATCGCCGGCGATCGCCGCCAACCCCTGATCGTAGCTGAGCCGGTTGCGGCAGAGTGCCTCGAACTGATAGAGAAAGGCCCCCTGGGGCGTCGGCTTCTGGCCGCGATACTCGGCCTCGCGCTGGAGGATTTCCAGGGCGATGCGAAAATCGAACCGTCCCTCGGCCCTTTCCGCCTCGGCAATGACGTAGGTCTGAAAGGGCGTGAAATAATGGGGCAGCCGGCCCATCGCCGTGGCGAACCCGCCGGTCAGCCGCAACTCGCCGGCCATGAAGTCCACGGCCATCGGCAGCGCGGTCGTGGCCAGCAATTCATGACCGATGGCCACCAGCAGGTCCTGCGTGGATGTGCCCTGCTGCATTCGCTCGCGGAGCGTGGCGAAGAAGTAGGCCTGTTCGACGTATTCGTCGGAAGCTAGGAGCATGGGGGCGTCGGGCGGCAGGTCAGGTTACCAGTTCTCCCGATCAAGAATTGTCACAAGAGTGCGTCCCGTCAAGTCGTCAGTAGGTCAGGGCTTGCCCTGACAGGATCGAGCACATCGAGCAATCAGTAGGGGAACCAGTCATATCGGCAAGTCGGTAAGTTGGTGAGTCGGCAAGTTGGCAAGTCGGCAAGCGATTCCGTCAGGGCGAGCCCTGACCTACCAGCGGACGCTCGCGCCGCAGCTCCACCAGGTCCTTTCTCGAACCGCTTGCGCCGGATGAGGGGGCTTCGGCAATCAGCGGTGGCGACGCTTCCGGCGAGATCATGATGACTTCGCTGCGGGCTTGGAGATCCTGACGGCGGCGGGCCACGATGACCAGCTCGTCTCCGGCCAGCATGTGGCGGCGAATCTCCTCCAACGCGGCATGCTGCCCCGCGCTCAAACCGGCCGTACTGCCGACCGTGCCGAACGCCGGACGGATGGGCACCTCGGCCGGCAAAGCATCGCGCACGGGAGACCACCCCGATGGATCGGGCATCTGCTTGGGCATTTGCCTGGGCATCGGCGGCGGATCGATCGCCGCGATCGCACTGGCCGGCACAACGTCTGCCGGGGAAGCCTGGTAGATCTGCGACAGCCCGACCTTGTCCAGCTCGGCGTGGACCGCTTCCAACGCCGCACAGAAGGCCGCTTTGTCGATCCGGTCGGCCGCGTTGCAGACGCCGACCACCATGCCGTCGCGGTTGAAAATCCCGCCCCCGCTACGACCGTCGACCGGTTCGCCGGCCACTTGAAAACTGGGAGGCCCCGCGTAACGCGCCGACGTGAGCCGGCTGTGCTGCGCGCTGGGGCGGTCCCCGTTGTTGCACCCCACGCTGACGACCTCCGTTCCCGGCGCGATCTGGTAGCCCGACGGAGCCACCCGCGCGACCGCCACTTCCCCGGGGGTCTGGATGCAGACCAACCCCACGTCCAGGTTCAAGTCCCAGGAGATCAGCCGGCCGGGAACTTGCTGGACGGGATTGGGGCCGAAGAGGTCTACCGTGATGCGCCCCTTGCCCTGCGAATCGCGGAAGATGTGGGCACAGGTGAGAATCAACGCGTGGTCTTGCCGCGCGTCGATAATGGTCCCCGAACCGTACGATTGTCCTTGCGGATCCTCCACCCGGAGTCGGACGCTGGCGGCCAACAACTGGGCATCCGGATCGACCGGTTCCCCACCCGGCGGCGACCAGCCGGACGGCGAGACCCGCGATTGGGCGAAATCGCTCCTCGACGGTGGAACGGGAATCGGCGCGGCGGTCTTAGGCGGCGCGGATTTCGCCGGTGCCACGTAGTCCAGTATGGGCGACTGCCCCGGCACTGCCCGGCCGGATGCCCGTTCGAACATCTGCTTCAGCCGGTAGAAGGTCGTTCCGCCGACCACCCGATCCACCTCCTGGCCATCCACCACCAGAACGTAACAGGGCACCGGCGGCACGCGATACTGCTGTGCCAATTGCGGGTGCTGGTCGACGTCGATCTTCTGGACCGGGTACCCCTCGGCGATCAACGCCTGGACCGTCGGCTCCATGGCTTTGCACGGGCCACACCAATCGGCGTAGAAGTCCAAGAGCACGGGCTGACCGGCGCCCGACAGGGCCATGGCCGTTAGGGCCGCTTGCAACGAGACCATCGGTTCCCTCCTTATGGGTTCTCGTTCGAGTCGCCGCGTGCAAGAGGCGGCGGCTCGTTCGTTCGGCGGAGGCCCACTGCGGCGTCACCCGGCTTGCTTGGGCGCAGCAACTCGCTTCAGCTTCGGCAAGTGGCGACAAGACGCGAACACGTCGGGATGAGGTGTGCGGGCAACCTCCGTGTTACCGTCTTCGTTGGCAGTTTGCACCGACCACCGCAAGCGCCGGCCTCCTTATGCCTGGCTCGTCGAGGGCGGGCGAAGCGATCCGCCGCGAAATCCGTTTCCTCCACTAACTGCTAGGGTCGTTAAGATGCGGTATTTTTGCCGGTATGGGAAAGTGACACAATCGCAACTTGGCCATTTTCCTGATTTTGCCCACATATTCCGAAAAAATCTTTGCGCCCGCGGACGCTCCTGAGGAACCTCGTCCCGAACTCCTCGGTCGGGGGGTGCGTCTCCTCCAATTGCCAGCCCCGCGAGCACCGTTTATACTTACTGCGGTACGCTCGATCACCCGTTTCCGTTCACGATCCATCGCAGGTTGGTGTGATGTCGCAAAAACGCAGCTTCATTTCACTTCAGGAGGCCCGGGCCCCGTTTTTCGTCGGGATCGACCTGGGTGGGACGAATACCAAGGTCGGCGTGGTCGACGATACGGGCCGCTCGCTCTCCTGGCTGAGTGTGCCCACCGAGCCGGAAAAGGGGCCTGAAGACGCCGCCGCGCGAATGGGGGCGGCCGTGAAAGACGCGATCGCCAAGGCCGGGCTGCAACCCTCGGATATCGCCCGGGTGGGACTCGGGTCGCCGGGAACCATGGATATCCCTGCCGGAATGCTGGTCGAGCCGGTGAATCTGCGGGGCGAGAATGGAGATGAGTGGTATCATTTCCCCATTCGCGATCGGGTCAGCCATCATTGCGGATTGCCGGTGGCCTTTGCCAACGACGCCGCTGCCGCCGCCTACGGGGAGTTCTGGATCGGTTCCGGGCGCGATTTTCACAGCATGGTCCTGTTCACCCTCGGCACGGGCATCGGCTGCGGCATCATCATCGGCGACCTTTCCATCGACGGCGAGAACAGCCACGGGGCCGAGTGCGGACACATCATCGTCAACGACGCCGAGGACGCCCGAGTTTGCGGCTGTGGGCAGCAGGGCCATCTGGAGGCCTACGCCAGCGCCACGGCCGTGGTCAAACGCACCCGGGAACTGTTGGACGCCGGCCGCAACAGTTCGCTCACGGCCCGGCTGGCCGACGGGGCCGAACTCTCGCCTAAGCTGATCGCCGAAGAGGCCGAGAAGGGCGACGAGCTGTCGCTGGAGATCATCTTCGAGGTGGCCCGATACATGGGCATCGGCACGGTCAACCTGATGCACACGATCGACCCCAACGGCGTGTTGCTCGGTGGAGCGATGACCTTCGGCGGCAACGGCAGCGAGTTGGGCCGGCGGTTCCTGGCCCGGGTGAAGGAAGAGGTCGACCGCCGCGCGTTTGCCGTCTTGGCCGAGCGGATCACCATCGACTTCGCCAGTCTCGGCGGCGACGCCGGCTACATCGGCGCCGCGGGGATCGCCCGGGTGGAGCATTCGAGGGTGGGTTCGGTCTGACTCGCCTCCCAAACGCCCCCGCATGGCACGCCCGTAACGCCCCCACATTGCATTGTGGGGGGATGTCGTGGGAGTGGATTTTGAGCGACACAACGTATCCCCCCGCAGCGCAGTGCGGGGGCGTTTCATTCCATCACTGCGTTGTATTCCATCACTGCGTTGCATTCCATCACTGCGTTTCATTCCATCACTGCGTTGCATTCCATTACTGCGTTGCATTCTATTACCGGCTCGAATCGTGTTCAGTCCCATCCCCCAAAACGCGCCGGGTTTGACGCGGATCGATCAACGGCAGCAGGAGGATCAGTGAAATCTGGAAGACGCCCGCACAGAGATAGATCTGGTCCAGGTACAGCAGCCTGTCGAGCCAGCCGGCGATCTTGGCCCCGAAGGTTTGCGAGAGGTTCATGAAGGCCATGTAGGTCGTGAATTGAGTCGCGGCGATCAGGGGCCAGGAAATCGCCATGAACACGGCGAAGAGCGAGACGGTCAGGACGGCGGAGAAGGCTCCTGTCGCAAGGGTGAACGCGATGACGAAGGTCTTCTCCGGCCAAAGCGGCTCGCAGAGACTGAATCCGATCCAGGTCGCCCCGAGCAGGATGGTGGCGACTGCGGCCATGCGCCGGGCACCGAACCGGCTGGCCAGGAAACCACCGGCGACCGAGCCCATCAGGCCAAACAGTTCACCGGCACCTCCGAGGATATCGGTGTACTGCTTCTCCTCCCAGCCCAGTTCGTTCACGTAGAAACCGGGGGTCACGGCGCCCAATATGCCGACCCCCACGTACCCGGCCAGGGCAATCGCGGCACCCATGAGCGTGGAACGAAGCGAAAAGGCTCGAACCAACATCATGAACAGTCGGCGGATCGAGGCGGCGGATCGAACCGCGGCGGGGGCCATCGTTCGGCCTTTTGTCCACGGCAACAGGCGTTCTCCGGCCCGCTCGCGGACCAGCAACGGCACCAACATGATCCCCAGCAGGATGGCGACTTGTGCGATCAATACCGTGCGCAGATCGTAGTCTTCCAGGATGAAGCCGAAGCCGAAGCCGCCGATGATGGTTCCCAGATACTTCGCCCCGAACATCATGCCGCTGACCTTTTCGCGTTCGCCCTCTGCGAGCAGGTCCACGGCCAAAGCGTCGACGGAGACGTCTTGCAGCGAGTTGAAGACGTTGTGGAGAAAGACCATCCAGCTCAGCGCGGCCACCCCGGCGACCAGGTCGGGAATGGCGATCATCGTGGCGATGGTCACGGCCATCAGCACCTGGGCCAGCAGGATCCACGGTCGGCGCCGGCCCATGGGGAGAAACGTGAAGCGGTCGATGATCGGTCCCCAGACGAACTTCAGCGCCCAGGGGAGCGTGGACATGGCCAGCACGGTGCCCCACTGGTCGAGGCTCAAACCTCGGGCCGCCAGATAGGCCGCCAAGGTGTAATAAACGAAGCCCCACGGGATTCCCTGGGCCACGTACAGCGCACACAACGTCAAGAGCCGTATGCGTGGATTGTCGGACAAGTTCATAGGCTCGAGACGGCTCGGCGGGCTACTGGTTCTCGATCCACTCCCGGATGTTCGCCTGCTCCTGCTCTTCCATCCGTTTCCGCTTCGCCGCGAAATGGGCGTACTGTTCCTGCTCCTTCTGCGACCACGCGTGCGCCTCGGTGTAATCGCCGCAGTAGGGAACCAGCAGGTCGATCCAGCAGGCGAGCTTGTCCATTTCCTCCCGCGTCAGCCGCACGTCCTCGTGGCCCTCTTCGAGCAGCGTCATCAGCCGGCTGGTGGCGGCGCCGCGATGATACGGCGGCAGCATCGCCGGGCCCGACATGCTGTCGATCCAGTTGACCATCGGGTGGCCGTGGTCGCCGTTGGTTCCCTTGGTGTGCGTCAGTGCCAGATACGACTTGCTGATCTGCCGTTTCATGCTGTCGATGGTCACGATCTCGCCGGAAAGGCAGGGCTCGTCTTTGCCCTCGGTGTGACAGCCAGCGCAATGACGGTCGAGAATGGGTTGGATTTCCTCGACGTAGCTGAACCCACGGGCCGGGCCGTAGAAGGGTTCCAGGGGCTGCGGGCCGGTCTTCATGGCCAGCGAGGGGCCCAGCTTCGCCCGGGGCGTGCCGTTCTTGTATTCGTGGCAGCCCACGCACGACTGGTTCTCGCCCGGCATCAGCGTGGCCCAACTCCGCATCGTCTGCACGACGCAGTTCTTCTCGTCGAGCGCCTGGAAGTAGACGGGCGTTCGCGCCGGGGCCTCGAAAAACGCCGAGCCGTCTTCGTGGACTTCGGCGGCGCCCAGCACGATCTTCACGTCCCAGGAGCCGTTGCCGACGGCGATCGGGCTGGAGACGTTCGAGCTGCCTCCTTCGCCGTTCTGCTGCGTCCGCCCGATGCCCGACGCCCGAAACACCAGCGCCACCACCCGCAACCGCTTGATCGTGCCGCGAGCAACGCCCTGGAGGCCGGGGCCTTCGTAAACGTCCTGCACGTAGAACGTACCGGTCGTTCGGCGGTAATCCACCTTGCTCGGCCGCACGTAGGGTCGCGGGCGCGGGCCCAGCGGCACGACCTGCCGGCAGCCGATCCCCTCGCCCGACTCCTTGCCCTCGACCAGCAGCTCGCGGCGCCCGTCGATATCCATGAAGTAGATATTGAACCGGCCGAGTTCCCCATCGGGCGTCGGCAGGGCCAGCGTGACCAGGAACCGCTCTTCATCGAGCGGGTAAGGATACTGGAAGTGATTCCCGCCCTGCGCGTAGCGGTCGATCCGGATCGGCTCGGTCGGGCGCATGGGCGCGATCAACTGCACGCCGCGGCCTTCCTGCCGTCCCAAGGCCGGATCGATCACCGCCAGCTTGCCGTGCGCCGGCATGTGGTGCCCGGTGACGATCGCCATGACCTTGTTCGATCCGGGGATCTTTCGGGCGTGAACCACGTTGGTCGGGAACCACGAATTGCCGCCGTAGAATTCCCGTTGGCAGGTCCCGTCCGGGTTCATCTGGAACACCGGCTGCGTATAGATCTGTGCGCGGTCGTTGTAATCCCAGCGGGTGTAGAGGACGCGTCCGTCGTCGGTCACCGTGGGGAAAATCGTGTGGACCTGGTCGAACCCGATCCGCCGCATGTAGCGCCCGTCGGTGTCCATCAGGTAGAAGTTGCTCACCTCCGTCCAGTTGCAGTCGACCGTCTGCACGCAGCGCGTAGAGTTGAACAGCACGCTGCCGTCGGGCAGATAGACGCCCTCGTAATCGGCCAGTCCCAGGCCGTGCGTCAGTTGGCGGATCTCGCCGCCGGCCAGTTCCATCTCGTAAATATGAAAATCGTCCTGCCGATCCGATTTCTTCCACGCGAACAGCAGCCGATTGCCGTCGTAGGAAACGTCCGGATTGCGGAGCATGCCGCCGGGATCTTCCAGCAGTGTGCGGACCGTGCCGTAGGGGCCGTCCATTTCCAGGACCTTCAGCGCAGCGCCCGGCTTGAAGAACCGAAAACTCTGGGCGTCGGACAGGGCCTCGGTGTATTTCCACGTGCCCGGGATGTGGTGGTGCTCGCTGAAGACGAACCGCTTCCAGCGCGCCGAGAGCGGCTCGAGGCGATTTGCCCGGCGCAGCTCGCAGGCGCGAAGATACAGCGCTTTCCAGCGGGGATCCCCGCCGGGCGTTTGCGCCTGCACCAGCGCGGCCGTCTCGTCGCGGATCGGTTTGCCCGTTTCCGCCAATTCCTCGATCACGCGGCCGACCATCGCCTGTTCGACGACCGAATCGCGATCGCTGACGAAACACGCCAGGTCTTTCAGCACGGGCGCGTCCGGCTTGGATTCACGGGCCTTGAGGTACTTCTCCCGCCACTGCTGCTTCTGTTGCTCCAACTCATGCGGCAGGTCGATGCTCATGTAGTCCTGGAGCATCCAGTCGCGGACCACGCTCGCCCGCGGGGCGGCTTCGCGAGTCTCCGGCGCGGCTTGCCCGGCGAAGGCTCGAAGGGTTCCCAGTGCAACCAGGGCGACGGCGATCGCCGCCGATCGTTGCCGATTCATATTCTTCTCCTGGTTCTTCTCCTGGTACGAACTTCCCGCGGATCGTATCGGGCACGCCCGCCCATCCCGGCGATTTCCACCCATACTACCCCGGCAACGCCTTTGACGCAACACGTCGGGCAAGTAGGCAAAGTAGGCCGGAACAAGCGCAGCGCAGTTCCGGCACGTGGCTCTAGCCCGTATTATTCATGACCCCGGGAATTGCGTGACACACTGTCGTAGCCACGTTCGCCAGAACGTGGTCGTAACCCTTGGGCACGCTCCACGTTCTAGCGAACGTAGCTACAAGCCTATGAATAATCCGGGCTAGGCGGCTTTTCCACACCAGATGCCGGAACTGCGCTGCGCTTGTTCCGGCCTACATCGCTACATGTCTTCGGCGTCTTCCGATCAATCACCCGCCGGCGAACTCGTCCCGCAGGAACTCCCGCGCCGTGTCCCACTTCCCGGCGGCGGCCGGAAAATCGACCCGCATCGCCTTGATCGTGCGCGGCGTCTCCACCCGGGTTTCGACCTCCACGTTCGGGTTCAGCGGAATCTGGACGCTGGGGCCGGCGGCCAGTCGGGCCTCGACCTGGCGGGAGAGGAGATAATCGACCAGACGCCGGGCGTGTTCGACGTTCGGGCCGCCCTTGATGATCGCCAGCGTGTTGGGAAAGAACAGCGTGCCCATGCCGTCTTCGCCCTGATCCGGATAGACGATGGCCGCCGTGGCGGGCCGGGCACGCCGGATCTCGATCATCGCGTCGTCGGTGTCGGTCAGTCCGAAGGCATACTCGCCCGCCGCCACCGAAACGGCCACGTGCTTGTTGCCCGAGAGGATCGCCACGTCGTTGGCCTTGAGCCGGCGGAAGAAGTCCTTCGCCTTCTCATCGCCCCAATAGGCGAACAGGCACGCGGCGTGGGTGGCCGTCGAGCCGAACAGGGGCTTGGCGATGCACGCCCGGCCCTTCCACCGCGAGTCGGTCAGGTCGTGGATCGAGGTCGGCCACTCCTCCTTCGCCTCGGGGATCTGCTCATGGACGATCAGCACCCTCGCCCGCGCGGCGAATCCGTGCCAGGTGCCGTCGGGCGAACGGGCCGACTCGGGATACTCTTCGGCAATGGGCGGGCGATAGACCTCCAGAAGCCCCTCCCGTTCCAGCCGTAGCGTCTGGAGGATCTCGTTGTTCCAGAAGACGTCGCACCGCGGCCGGCCGCTTTCGGCGAAGATGGCGTTGGTCAGTCCGACCGTCTTGGTCGACTCCACGTCGAACTTCGCCCGCACGGCGATTCCCGTCGCTGCGGTGAAATCCTCCAGGATCGGCTCGGAGAACTCCGAATCCAAGGCCGTATAAACGATCACCTCCGGCCCGGACGCGGACCAGCAGCCGCTGAGAAACACGCAAAGTACCACACAAAACGGCCGACTCATCGCCCACGTCCTCTTGTCCGACAGACTGGGATACGCATATCCGAGTCTTGTGCAGAAGTTCGGCGATGGCGCACACTGGAATCAATCATTCGCTTTTCACCCACGCGCGTTGCGCGTCACGGCGGCTTGGTCTTCCTGAAAGTGATCGAGATCTTATTCATCGAACCCGGACCGACCTTCAACACCTTGGCGCTCCGGTCCCAGGAGATTTTGTCCGTTCCCGGCGGGTCATACCCCCGGCTGATGAGTTCCGGATTGATGAACGACTCGGCCAGCTTCTCCTGCGGCACGAGGTACCAGACGAAGACATTCGGGTTGCCGTCGGTGCTTTCTGCGACCTTGACGAAATTGCCCGCGCGGAACTCCAGCCGATATTCGGCGCCGCCGTTCTTCTGGCGCGAGGTGCTCAGATAGTGGAAGTTCTCGACGCGCTCGCCGTCGGCGGAGACCACGCCGCTGATTTCCATGTGCTTGATGCTGCCGTTCGGGTGCGCATCGGTCTCGTCGTGCGTGGCCTTGAAACTCAAGCCGTTCCAGGTGAAGGACAGGCCGCTGCCGCCCAGGATCAAGTTCTCTACGACGTCCCCGTCGACCCGCTCGACGTTGGCAATCAGCATCACGACGACCCCGTCGCACTTCTGGAGCAGGGCCAGCGTGCGGTTGGCCGGCGCGGGCGGTTTCGGCGGAACGACCACCTCGATGCTCGCCGGCTTGCTCGCGTGGCCATGCACCGTGACGACCAGCGGCACGGTCCCCGCGGTGAGCGACTCCGGGACGGTCCCTTCGATCTTCGTGTCCGTCCACGCGGTGATGGCGGCCAGGGGAACGCCGCCGATCAGCACGGTCCCCTCGCCGGGCTTGCTGCCGAACCGTTTGCCGGAAATGGTGATCGGCGAGCCGGTGGCCGCGGTCGGCGGGTGCGCGGTGATCTCCGGCGGGACGGCCGCGATGTTCGCGTCGAAGTAGAAGCCGTCGAGATAGCGGTCCTGCGCGTCGCGCATATCGACATCGACGCGGAGGAGGCAGTTCCCCTTCGCGTCGGCGTCGTCCGTCCGGCGGAGCGTGTCGGCGTCGATCGCGCACTCGTAGTGGCTGACGCCCTCGGCCGGCAGCGTGAACGCCCGCTCGGGCTCTTCGTGGATGCGCTTCCCTCCTTCGTGCCGGACGAGCAGGCGCACGCGGACGTCGGCGGGCTTCACGTCGGCGTTCCACATCGGCAGGCGCAGGTTCAATCGCGTCGCGGTGGCGGGGATCGGATCGATGCGATCGGACGGCTCGGCCACCGTCTCGGCCCCGGTCGCGGAGCTGGCGATCATCGCGCCGGGAATCCACATGTGGCGCGGCGGCCCCTCGACGTCCCAGGCGTACTTCGCCAGAATGTAGTCCCTTTTCGTATTCGGGTGCGTCGCCAGGAACTCGATCGTGCCTACGTCCCCCTGCGAAGGATACCCGATCGTCTGTAGGATGAAATCGGCGGGCGGATCGTCGATCGGATAGACGATGGACGTGTACATCCAGTTCCGCCCGTTGATCCATTTCCACGGCACCCAGGTGTACATGGTCCCGTCGTTTTCCGTCGGGG
>Ga0307378_10002177_pt1 | contig 30618 bp, 30 predicted proteins | sample UN1MG_FD_202238 | JGI IMG/M metagenome (GOLD analysis project Ga0307378, IMG submission 202238) | Soil microbial communities from Risofladan, Vaasa, Finland - UN-1 | ecosystem: Environmental > Terrestrial > Soil > Coastal area > Acid sulfate soil | place: Finland: Risofladan, Vaasa | collected... | reverse complement strand
TCGTGACCGAACTGGGTCAGCCAGTCGCTCGCCGACCACCAGCCGGTGTGCCGTTCGATCAGCTGATCGAGGATTGCGACGTACGGCTCGGTCCACGCCGGCGTGCGGTGCGCCATCAGCCCCATCGCATATGACGAGTCGACGAGGTCGAAGCGGTGCCAGCTCGCCATCGGCGGGTCGGAGCGGTCGTCCCAGTGCGGATGGGGATGGCCCGAGCGACTCCAGTCGTCTGGGGCGTGCGCTTTGCGATGGAGGTAGCGCAACCACCCGAGTGAACGCTCAGACAACTCCACGACGCCAACGTAGTGGGTTCGTGCCCGGGCCGCGACGTGGCCGACGGCCGGTTCAGCCGGCTGGCAGCCGACGCCAGGGACGGTCGGGATCGAACAGGTGCATCTCGAAGCCGGCCGACAATTCCTCGAACACCCGCAACCCGCGCACGCTGTTGCCGATCTCGTCGAGGCGCGGCGAGAACGTCGCCATCCCGCCGGCGCCGGGGAGCATCCCGAGGATGCCGCCGCCCACGCCGCTCTTGGCCGGGATCCCGACGGAGTACGCCCACTCCCCCGCGTAGTCGTACATGCCGCACGTGAGCGCGACCGTCAACATGTCCCGCGTCACCTCACGCGCCACCACCTGTTCGCCGGTGAGCGGATGCACGCCGTTGTTCGCGATCGTGGCGGCGATCATCGCGAGGTCGGCAACCGTGACGAGCACCGAACACTGCGCGAAGTACAGGTCGAGCGTCTGCTCGACGTTCTCGCCGATGATGCCCCGGCTCAGCATGAGGTAGGCGATCGCGCGATTCCGATTGCCGGTCGCGCGTTCTGACGCCCAGACGTCGGGGTCGACCTCTGGCCGACGCCCGAGGTAGCGCTCGTACATCGACCGCATGATCTCGACACGTTCCTCGACCGAGTTGCCCGAGATCAGATCGGTGATCGCGATCGCACCGGCGTTCACCATCGGATTCGGCGCCCGATTCGTGGCCTCGTCCAGCTCGATCGCGTTGAAGCTGTCACCGGTCGGCGACACACCGACCTTGGCGAGCACAGCGTCACGGCCGTGGAGTTCCAGTGCCAGGCCGTACACGAGCAGTTTCGAGATCGACTGGATCGTGAACGCCTGCTCGACGTCGCCGACGAGGATCTGCTGGCCGTCGAGCATGACAGCAGCGATGGCGAATCGGTCGGGATCTACGTCCGCCAGCTCCGGGATGTACGACGCGGGCGAACCCTCCTGCAACGTCGAGTAGCGCTCGTGCAGGTCGACACAGACCTGTTCGAACCAGACTCGCTGTTCTTGTGACGGTCCGTCGGTGGTCATGCCGTCACGGTAGACCGGCCGGGTCGAACCCGTGATGGCTCAGCCGGCGACCAACTGCTCGCTCAGCGACCACAGACGATCGGCGGTACCGGCGTCGGCGATGTACGGAGCGAACCCGTTCGTGCCGATGTTGCCGCCTTCGACGCCCACCCCGCAGTCGGCGAGGTACGCACCGTTGTGCCCGATGAGATCCGGGGACGTCGCGGCCCACACCTGCGTGGCGGCGCCCTGCGGGACCGACTTGAACTGCATTCCGCCGGACTCGCCGGCCGCTTCGGAGCGCTCCTTCGCACGGTCGAGCATCTGTTGGAGCAGGTCGTCGTTGAGATGTCGGCCAAGGTTGGTCATGATCCCGCCGGGGTGGACCGAGAGCGAGAGCACACCGTCGAGGCGCTGCGACAGCGCCAGCGCATGCAGCGCGTTCGCCGACTTCGATCGACCGTAGGCCTCCCAGGCGTCGTACTCCGTGCGTTCGAAGTTCGGGTCGCCGAGATCGACATCCGCAATGCCGTGCGCGGCCGACGAGAGGATCACGATGCGCGGGTCGTCTCCGGCGAGGACCGCCGGTTCGAGGAGCCTCGTCAGCTCGAAGTGGCCGAGGTGATTGGTGCCGAACTGCATCTCGAACCCGTCGGCGGTGTGTTCGAACGGGCATGCCATCACGCCGGCGTTGTTCATCAGCACGTCGATCGGCGTCCCGGATTCCACGTATCGGCCGGCGAACGCTCGAACACTTGCGAGGTCGGCGAGATCCACAGTGTCGAGCGTCAGATCGGCGTCGGGCACCGTGGCGCGGACGCGCTCGGCGGCGTCGGTGTTCTTCTGCGGATCGCGAGCGAGCATCAGAATCGACGCGCCGTGTGCTGCGAGCGCTCGAGTCGACTCCTCTCCCAAGCCGCTGGCGGCACCGGTGATCACGAAGCGACGACCCGAGAGATCGATGCCGTCGAGTACGTCGTCGGTGGTGGATTCGAACGCGAAGGTCATGCGGTGACAGTAGGCAGCGACGGCAGCGACACCGTCACCGAGGGTCGCGGCGGCCCTCGGTTCCGGGAACGTTTCGCGATCGAGAAACGAATACGCAACGGCCGCGAGCGCCTTCGGAAACACCGCCGATGCGCGGAGCACTCTCGGGCACGCCGGCCCTACGTTGCGCGTCGTCCCGACCGGGACCACTTTCGAACCAAGGAGTTCACCATGCGTACCCGTACCCCAGCAGCACTCGCCATCGTCGCCGCGCTCGCCCTCGCCGCGTGCGGAAGCGACGACAGCTCATCCGACGACGCCGCAGCCAGCCCGGCAACCACCGAAGCCATGTCCGACGACGAGATGACCGAGACAACCGACGACATGTCCGACGACATGAGCGACGACGAGATGACCGAGACAACCGACGACATGTCCGACGACATGAGCGACGACATGAGCGACGACATGAGCGACGATGAGATGGCCGCTGCGGAGGGAGACCTCCTCGTGATCGCCTCCGGGCGTGGCGACCTGACCGTCCTCGTCGCAGCAATCGAGGCCGCCGGGCTGACCAGCGCGCTGACCGGCGATGGTCCGTTCACGATCTTCGCACCCAACGACGAGGCGTTCATGGACTACCTCGGCGAGATGGGCATGACCGCCGAGGACGCGCTCGCCGACACCGAGTTCCTCTCGACGCTGCTGCAGGGCCACGTCGTCGAGGCGGGCGACGACTCGGCGATGGTCGCGGGCATGGTCGACAACCCGTTCGTGAGCCTCGCCGGCACCGAACTGCCGGTCACGGTCGACGGTGACACGATCACCATCGGCGGCGCCGAGATCGTCGAAGCCGACATCTTCGCCACCAACGGCGTCATCCACGTGATCGACACCGTCCTCGCCCCCGCCTGATCATGCCAACCCCCGTCTCCCCACCCAGCGATGAGCGAACCGACCGGATACGGCGGTCTCGCTCATCGCGGGGACGGGCGGGGTGCGTGTGACCGAATGCGAAACGCTGAGGAACGGAGCCGAAACTCCGAACTGATTGCATCGACGCACGGAATCGACGGGCCTACGGTCGCCGTTATGTCGATCGACACCACCGCCGAGGCCGTCGCATCCGAGGAGCGGCCGCCCGGCGAACCCGTCGCCCGCCTCGTGCACCCCCGGGCGATCCGCTGGCTGCACTGGATCAACTTCCCGCTGCTGATGATCATGATCTGGAGCGGGCTGCGCATCTACTGGGCCGAGGACGTGTACGCCCTCGGCATCGGCAGCTGGCAGTGGTTCGCCTTCTTCCCCGATGCCGTCTACGAGACGCTCGACCTCGAACGGCGCCTGGCCCGCGGCATGGCGTTCCATTTCGCCTTTGGCTGGCTATTCGTGATCAACGGTGCGATCTACGGGATCTATCTGCTGGCCACGAAGGAATGGCGTCACATCCTCCCCGATCGCCACGCCGCACGAGAGGCGAAGGACGTGGTCCTCCACGACCTCCACATCAAGAAGGACATGCCACCGCAGGGCAAGTACAACGCCGCCCAACGCATTTCGTACACGGCGGTGATGGTGATGGCACTGATCATCGTCGTCAGCGGGTTCGCCATCTACAAGCCGACGCAGCTGTACCCGCTGCCGCTGCTGTTCGGCGGCTACCAGGGCGCCCGCCTCGTCCACTTCTGGATGACGATCGGACTCGGCCTGTTCTTCCTCGTCCACGTCCTGCAGGTGATCCGATCGGGTTGGGGCAACTTCCGCTCGATGGTCACCGGCTACGTGATCGATCGTCGCTCACCCCACGTCACGATCTCGGTGGCTGGAGTCCCGGAAGCCGAGACGCACACCACCGAGATGGCGACCGAAGAGTCGAAAGGCGGCGGGGCGTGAGCGAGCAGGAACTCACCCGCGAGGAACAGCTCCGGGCACAGCTCGACGACGCCCCGACCATCCCGGTGTCAGAGTTCAAGCGACGCTCGCGGCGCTCGTTCCTGACCGGCGCGGCCGGCCTCGGCGTGGCGTACCTGGGCTGGAACTGGCTCCAGGGTCAGCCGAGCGTCGGCGGCATCCCGAAGCCGTTGCGCGAAACGCTCGAGTTCAACGAGACCGTGTGGACCAACGTGTCGGAGGGCCGCTCGGCACCCGAACACCCGGTCTCCAAGGCGACGCCGATCCAGGTCAACGGACGCATCGGCATCCGAAACGAGATCGACCTCGCCGCATGGACCGTGCGCGTCGAGGGCCCCGACGGCGAACTGCTCGACGAACTCGACATCGCCACGTTCGACGCGCTCCCCCAACGCGACATGGTCATCGAGCACAAGTGCATCGAGGGCTGGTCGAGCATCGTTCACTGGGGCGGCGCTCGGTTCAGCGACTTCCACGCCCGGTACGCGGACGCAGTCGGCGACGTGCCGTACGTGGGCTTCGAAACGCCTGACGGCCTGTACTACGTGGGCTGGGACATGTCGTCGGCGATGCACCCACAAACGATGCTGGCGCTCCGCCAGGGCACCGAACCGCTCGACCTCGACCACGGAGCGCCGCTGCGGCTGGCGACGCCGAACAAGTACGGCATCAAGTGCCTCAAGCGAATCGGTGTGATCCGCTACGCCCGCGAGCGGCCGGCCGACTACTGGGCCGAGCGCAGTTACGACTGGTACGCAGGTCTCTGATGCGACGCTCGCGCGCCCTTGCAGCGGTGGGCCTCGTTGCGGTTGTCGGTGTGATCGGGCTGGCGTTTGCTCTCGACCCCTCCGACGCCGACACCGCATCGACACCGGTTCCCGTCGCAGAGGTCCCCGCCACCACGGTTGCGACGCCGGAGCTTCCCGACCGGGGACCGCACCCTGACCTGATCGACATCGACGGATGGTTGCAGAGCGACGTCACCTCCCTGGAAGAACTCGAGGGCAAGGTCGTCGCGGTGCAGTTCTGGACCTTCGGCTGCCGCAACTGCACGGCAACGCTGCCGCACATGCAGGAGCTGTACGAGCAGTACGCGACGCAGGGCTTCGAGATCGTCGGCGTCCACGCGCCCGAGTTCAGTCACGAAGCCGAGGTCACCAACATCGAAGAAGCCGCCGCCGAACTCGGCGTGACGTGGCCGATCGCGCTCGACCCGACGAAGCGCACGTTCCACTCGTGGCAGGAGGGTCCGACGGCCCACTGGCCCCGGATCTACCTCCTCGATCGTGACGGACACATCCGCTACGACCACATCGGTGAGGGCCGCTACGCCGAGACCGACGCTGCGGTCCAGGCGCTGCTCGCCGAAGCGGGCTGATGTTCGCCGCGTTCGCCGAGGCGATCCGGACGACGACGCAGCCGTGCACGCTCCTGCTGCTGCTCCCTGCGCTCGTGATGGCGATCATCACCCGCGGGCGGTGGGCGGCATTCGCGGCGATGTGCACGGGTGCGGTGCTCGGTGGATGGCTGTTCATCGCCAATGTCGTGGCCCTCGATGGATGGCGGCTCCAACTCAGCGGGGCACTGGTCGTCGCCGTGATCGGACTCGTGCTGGTCGCTCGATCTGTCTCGCCGCTGAACTGGGCGGCGACACCCGGTGTCCAGGCGGCGTTCGCGAGCCTTGTCACGTTCGCGGCCACGCTGTGGTGGCGACCGTGCATCGGCACGGAGCTCGGGGTGATCCTGACCGGCGCTCGTGCGGGCGCGCTCGGCGAACTCCCCGGGATCACCGCCTACATGCTCGGGTCAATGATGCCAGTGCTGGCTGTCGTGCTCCTGATGCGTGTGATCGACCCGTCGCCTGTGGCGGCACGACGCGCTGCTTGGTTGGCCGGCGTCGTCGGCCTCGCGGCCGCGGTAGCGGTCACCATCGGCCGGCACGACGAACTCGTCGCCACACTCACCCGCTGGACGATGAGCTGACGCACCGACACGATCGTCGGAATACCTCGGGGTGTATGTCGGTTGTTCAGAGTATGCGAAAGATCACCGACTCGATCACCCGACGGGGCTTCTCCGCGCTGAACGGCGTTGTACGCCCGGCGGTACGAGCCGGTATCGGCAACCCGTTCCCTGTCGGCGCCGGCGCCGTCGTGCTCGAGACCACCGGCCGTCGCTCCGGCCTCCCCCGCGCCGTCCCGGTGCTCTCCACCCGCGTCGGCGACACCTTGACCGTGAGCACCGTTCGCTCCGATTCGCAGTGGATGCGCAACGCCGAAGCCGACCCGAGCGTCGCCGTGTGGCTCGGTGGAAAGCGCCGCGACGCCGTGGCCACCGTGACGCGCGGCCGCCTCAACACGATCCGGCTCGATCTCGTCGATCGCGCTGCCTGATCGCTGCGTGCAGCGGCGAGTGCAGCCGGTCGGTCCTCAGCCCCCCGATGGACCGACCGGCTCGCAATCGTTGCCGCACCCGGTGGTCGATCCCGTGAATCCGTCCGGCGCTGGGCGGTGCAGCACTGCACCGGTCGGGGCGAACTGCACGGTCGACTCGCCGTCGACGGCGGCAGTGCCGTCGACGATCAAGCTGTAGCCGTCCTCGACAACCGGCGGGTAGCACAGAGAGATCGCCGACCTGGCGGCCGCGTTTCGTGCGGTGCCGCGCCCGACCGACATCACCATAAGGTCGCCGTCCCACGTCGGCGTCACCGCCACGATGTGGGGCCGCAGGTCGTCGCGCACCGTCAGCAGATACGCCCAGCCGAACTCGCCAGTCGCGGCGGCCAGGTCGTCGATGGCCACAGGAATGCTCATGCCGCGAGCGTAGACCCAGCCCACAACCTCACAACCCCGCCATCTCCCACCCACATTTGTGTCGGGGTTTCGGTGGTCCGCCCCACCGAAACCCCGACGCAAACGGAATGGAATGTCGACATACTCGATTGAATTGGTCGGGATTACGGCTATCGTGGATCGTCCCGCACTACCTCAACGAGGAGATCCCCCATGTCCGTCCGTCTCGGCGACATCGCACCCGACTTCACTGCACCGACAACCCAGGGGGAGATCAGCTTCCACGAGTGGCTCGGCGACTCGTGGGGCGTGCTGTTCAGCCATCCCAAGGACTTCACGCCGGTCTGCACGACCGAACTCGGCTATGTCGCCAAGATCAAGCCCGAGTTCGACAAGCGCAACGTCAAGGTCATCGGCCTCTCGGTCGACCCGGTCGAGAGCCACGTCTCGTGGGAGGGCGACATCGAGGAGACGCAGGGCACTGCGGTGAACTTCCCGATGATCGGCGACCCTGAGCGCAACGTCGCCGACCTCTACGACATGATCCACGAGAACGCGAACGACACACTGACGGTTCGTTCGGTGTTCGTGATCGGCCCGGACAAGAAGGTCAAGTTGACCCTCACGTACCCCGCATCGACCGGACGCAACTTCGACGAGATCCTCCGCGTGATCGACAGCCTCCAGTTGACCGCCGACTACAAGGTCGCAACTCCGGCGAACTGGAAAGACGGCGAGGACGTCATCATCGTGCCCGCACTGTCCGACGACGAAGCAAGAGAGCTGTTCCCGGCGGGCTGGAACCCCGTGAAGCCCTACCTCCGCGTCACCAAGCAGCCCAACCGCTGACCCCGATCCCGCGTTTGAACCCGAAATTTGCGCGCACCGTCACCCTGGGCGGGACGTTCCGCGCATTTTTCGGGTTGGGGGCGGTTCGTTCACAGCCAGTTGGTCTCGACCCAGGACCGCACGGGTGGCGCGAGGTGATGGAGATGCGCCCCGGGATCGTTGCGGATCTGCGTGGCGGAGATCGGCACGGTCACGCGATCGGCATCGACGATCACGTGCTCGGCGCCGAACCGATTGGCCAACTCGACGACGTAGGCATCCGACGAGAACACGGCGTGCGGGCCGGCATCGTGCGGCCACGTTTCGGTGAACAGCGCCATCCACTTCGCCCAGAGTTCCTCGTCGTCGAAGTCGGTTCCGAGACGGTGGCGCAGTTCGATCACCGTCACATCCGGGTGGAGCTCGGCGAGCCACCCAGCACGGAGAACACCGGGGGCCGTGTCGCGGTCGCGTGAGGTGTTCACGAACACCACGAGCATGTCGCAACGCTGTGCCGCACACTCGATCATGTGGGAATGGCCGAGATGCGGAGGGTCGAACCGACCGACGATCAACCCTGTCGAGTGCATCCGTTGGTCCGACACCTGTGTTGTCGCCTCAGACGACCGGTTCGTCCGGTAGGTCGGAGACCAGGGCGGCGAGCGCCTTGGCGATCGTCTTCCAGCCCGGCCCGAGGTGGCCGACCTCGTGATGCGACTCCTCGTGCAGCACGACCGACTCGACGAGACCAACCAACTCGCACGCGACCACGTCGCCGGCCTCGCGCGCCGTCGAGTGCGCCCGGGCGAAACGTTCGACCGCATCGCTGCGTGCACCGAGTTGCATCGCTGAGGCACCCGCAGCGACAGACGCGACGACTCGATCGAGGTAGCTCGCCCCACCATCGCCCTCGACCCGGTCGGCGTCGTCGATCGCGCCTGGCGGATCGGCCGTGATCGCCCGGGCGACCGCACGCACAGACCACAGATACGGCGTTGCGTTCTCGACGCTGTCGAGCAGCGCCAGCGCCTCGTCGGCTCGACCGACCTGGCACAGCGCCAGGGCCAACGTGATGCGCGACTCGGACCCGTCGGCCCCCATCGCCACCGACCGGTCGAGGGCCTGCTCGCTGATGGAGACGGCGCGATCGCCGAGACCCAGATGCACCGCGGTCCCGGCGGCAGCCATCATCGGGAACGACAGATCGCCGAACGACTCGCTCATCGCCAGCGACTCCTCGATGCCACGCTCGGCCTCGTGCGTGCGACCCAACGCCACGAGGGCCCGCATCCTCGGCGACAGCGCCTGAACGACACCGAACTTGTCGCCGAGTTCACGGAAACTCGTCAATGCCCGACGCGACATCTCCTCGGCCTCGACGAAATGCGACGACCACAGCCGGATCGCAGCGATCAGCGAGTCCATCATCGCTGGGGCCCACGGGTCGCCCAGCTCCAACGAATCGCGGCGAACCTCGGTGGCCAACGCCTCGGCCTCTTCGAATCGTCGTTGGTAGAAACGGACGTACGCCAGCAGACCGGCGGCCCAGCTCCGACCGAATCGATCGCCGAGCAGATCGAACTCTTGCGCCGCCGTCAACAAGCGAGTTTCGGCCAACGCAGCGTCACCCGACAGGAACGCCACCCAGGCCTGATGCTGACGCACCCACGCCCGTCCGCGCACGTCGTGCATCCGCTCGGTGAGCGCCTCGGCCTCACCGAGCAACCACTCGGCGTCGCCCAAGGAGCCGCCGAACACCTCGGCAAGCCCGCGTTCGCGCAACGACGCCGCCAGCTCGGCGTCATCGCCCAGGTCTCGGAAGATGTCGACGCTGACACCGAGTTCACGTCGCGCCCCGGCCAGGTCGCCGTCACGCTGGTGGAGTATCCCGAGCAGCCTTCGGGCGATGCCCTCCTGGCGCCGGTCACCGGCTGCCACCGCGGCGTCGAGGGCGTCTTCGGCGTCGGCGAGCGCCGGCGCCAGCGCACGACGTTCGGTCCCCGCCTGCGCTCGCAGCAGCAACAACTCTCGTGCAGTCTCGGCATCGCTCGGCCCCAGGTCGAGCGCACGCGTGGCCTGGCGACGCACGTGGTTGAACGCGCCGACATCCATCGACCGCTTGGCCGCTTCGTACAACAGGCCAACGGCCCGATCGGCGATGTCATCGGGCATGCCGGGTACCGGGCCGATCTCGGCGGTCAGTTCGGCGGCACACGCCGCGTGGTGCGCCACCTGATCGATCGGCACCCGCTGGTCGCGGATCATCACCGCTGCGGTCCCGCCGTGGCGTTGCGCCCGCACCAACTTCGTGAGTGTCTGGTAGGCGACTTCACGAACGACATCGCTCCGGAACTGCCACGTTGGTCCCTCGACCTCGAGCAGCCCAGATCGATCGAGGTCGTCGAGGTCGTCGAGGTCGAACCCCTGGTTCATCTCGGCGCCGAACTTCCTCAGCGACTCGACCTGCCCCGACGTGCCGAGTACCGCCGCGTTGTCGATGATCGCCCGCTGGGCGCCCGCGAGCTGATCGAGACGAGCCGAGATCAGCGCCCGCAACGAACCCGGCAGGGCGGTGCTGGCCGGATTCGACCTCGCGAGCTCCGCGAGCTCGATCAGGAACAGGGGATTACCGCCACTTCGCTCGTAGACGCTGGCAACGAACGCCGGGCTCGCGGACGGCCCGAGGACGGCACCGACCAGTCGGGCGGCTTCGTCATGGCTGAGGGGATCCAGCGGCATGCGAACCGTGACCGGGTGGTCGCCCGCAGGTGGCCAGTCGATGTCGACATCGTCGCGTTGCGCCGTCACGATCAGCAGCGGGCGATCGACCAGTGAACGGGCAACGCGCTGCAACAGTTCGATGATCAGCACGTCAGCCCACTGCAGGTCGTCGATCCACAACACGACGGGTCCCGTTTTCGTGCGGCGACGCATGCCCTCGACGATCAGGGAGAAGAGGATCTCGCGAGCCTGTGCCGGGGGAACATTGTCGAGTTCCGACGGGTGTCCCAGCAGGTGGATCACCCCTTCGACGAAACGCCCGAGCACCGGATCGTCGGCATCGAACCCGTAGAGCTCGACCCCCTTCGCCCGACTGACCTCTCGCAGCACGTCAGGCGGGGCGTCCTGATCGAGCTCGAGCCGCCGGAACAGAGCCGTCGCAATCGGCGCCCACACATTGGTTTCGCCGTACGGCGCACACGCGCCGGAGAAGATGGTGACGGCTCGGCTCGGGAACGAGTCGAGCGCCTCAGCCACGAGCCGTGTCTTGCCTGCCCCAGCCTCCCCGCTGACCGACACGATCCCGCTGCGACCGTTGGCCACCATGGCCATGATCGACGCCAACAGTTCCCACTGCGTCGAGCGGCCGACGAAGGGAACGTCGTAGAACCCCGCCCCGATCCTCGGCACCCGACGTCGACGGCCCGTGACCCGCCACACCCGCTCGCGCTGCTCGCGACCGCGCACCTCGAGCGAGTCGACCGACTCACGAAGAATCTCTTCCGATGCGAGCGCCGCGGTCGAGTCGCCGATCAGGATGCCACCCGGCTCGGCCAGGGCCTGCAGGCGTGCAGCGACGTTGACCACGTCGCCCATGGCGGTGTACTCGGCGGTGCCGGAGACCGTACCGACGACGACCTCGCCGGTGTTGACGCCGATGCGCAACTGCAGTGGCCGGTCGAGGTCGGGCTGCTCGTCGACGAATCGCGCGAGCGATGCGTGCATCTGCAGCGACGCCCGGATTGCCCGATCGGCATCATCCTCGTGGGCGACCGGCGCTCCGAACAGCGCGAGGATGCCGTCGCCGAGCACCTTGTCGACTCGGCCACCGAACGCCGTGATGTCGGCGATCAGCCGCTCGAAGCTGGCATCGATCAGCCGCTTGACCCGTTCGGGATCGAGATGCTCGGACAAGGCCGTGTAGCCGACCAGGTCGGCGAACACGACCGTGACGACGCGTCGCTCCTCGGCGACGAGCGGCGCCACCTCGTGTCCACACGAGGGGCAGAATCGTGCACCGTCGGGCAGCGCGGAGTCACACGACGTGCAGGTGGCCATCAACCCGTGATCGTACGGCACGTCCACCCATGGGCGGACCACCCTGGCGATACATGCCCGGCCTCAACTCTTCGGCTGACCGCAATCCACCCAAAGGCTGATGCGGTGGTCTCATCTCGCGGGTAGACCTGTATTCATGTCGACTCCTCCCTCGCCACTCGCGCCGCCGACCCCCAGCACAACCGCCGCCGCCGGGGCTGTCGACGCCCGCAAGACCTACGGCATCGGCGATGCCCAAGTCCACGCGCTCGACGGCGTGACCGTGTCGTTCGAGACCGGCAAGTTCAGCGCCATCATGGGCCCGTCCGGGTCGGGCAAGTCGACGTTGCTGCACTGTCTTGCAGGCCTCGACACCCTCACCACCGGTGCGACCTACATCGGTGACACCTACCTCGCGACTCTCGACGACAAGGCGCTCACCGAGCTGCGCCGCACGAAGGTCGGCTTCATCTTCCAGGCGTTCAACCTGATTCCGATCTTGACTGCGGAGGAGAACATCCGTCTGCCGATGATGCTGGGCGGCGAGTCCGGCGACAAGGACTGGATCGACCACGTCGTTGCCACGGTTGGGCTGGGCGACCGTCTCAAGCACCGCCCGAGCGAACTGTCGGGTGGGCAGCAGCAGCGCGTGGCCGTCGCGCGTGCTCTCGCATCACGGCCACAGATCATCTTCGCCGACGAACCGACCGGCAACCTCGATTCGGTCACCGGCGCCGAGATCCTGTCGTTCATGCGCAACGCCGTTCGCGAGTTCGGCCAGACCATCGTCATGGTCACGCACGACCCGGTCGCCGCGTCGTACGCGGATCGGGTCGTCTTCGTCGGCGACGGCAAGATCACCGACGAGATCACCGACCCGACCGTCGACCAGGTGATCGACCACCTGCGGAACTGGGACTGACATGAGCGCCGCAACCCTCATCGCTCGCAAGAGCGTGCGCGCACGCTGGGGTCGAACGCTCGCCATCTTGTTCGCAATCACGGCCAGCGTCTCGTTCGTCGTCGGCTCGTTCGTCCTCGCCGACAGCCTGCGCGCAACGTTCAACAACCTCTTCCAGGAGCTCAACGAAGAGGTCGACCTCGAAGTGCGCGCCTCGCAGGCATTCGAGAGCGACGACGCCCGCGACCCGATCGACGTCGCAATCGCCGACTCGATCCGCACCGTCGACGGCGTTGCCATCGCCGAGCCGATCCTGCAGCGCTACGCGCAGCTCCTCGACGCCAACGGCGACGCCATCACGCCACCAGGCGGTCCGACCTTCGGGGTGTCGTGGGAGGGCGACGACGGCCTCCAGGGCGTCACGGTCAAGGCAGGCCGCGCGCCGACCGGATCTGGCGAACTCGCCATCGACAAGGCCACCGCCGACGCAGAGGGCTTCGCCGTCGGCGACACGGTCTCGTACCTCACCGACGCCGGCACGTTCGAAGGGACGATCACCGGAACGGTCGGGTTGGGCAGCGCCGACAGCTTCGGCGGCGCGCAACTCGTGGCGCTCGACCTCGACACGGCCCTCGTGCACTTCGGCGCCGACGGCAAGGTCGACGCAATCGACATCTCCGTCGACGACGGCGCCGACGTCGCTGCGGTCCAACTGGCGATCGAGGCCATCCTGCCGCCGCAGACCGAAGTGGTCACCGGCGAGGAAGTGGCCCAAGAAACTGCCGACAACGTCAACCAATTCATCAACGTGTTCGGTACCGGATTGCTGATCTTTGCCTTCGTCACGGCCTTCGTCAGTGCCTTCATCATCAACAACGTGTTCCAGATCACCATCGGCCAGCGACTGCGAGAACTCGCACTCCTGCGCGCGGTCGGAGCATCCGGCCGCCAGGTTCGCTGGATGATCTCGACCGAGGCACTCGTCCTCGGTGTGCTGGCCACGGTGTTCGGTGTCATCGGTGGTATCGGCGTGGCCAACCTGCTGATCTTCCTCTTCGACGCAGCCGGGGCCGGCTTCCCGGACACACAGACCGTGCTGCAGCTCCGAACGGTCATCGTCGCGGCGCTCGTCGGCATCGGCATCACCATGGCGTCGGTCATCGTGCCCTCGCGCCGTGCCGCCAAGATCCCACCCGTCGCAGCGATGCGCCCGGAGCTGGGCTTCGCCGCCATGCGATCACGCCGTCTCGTGGCTGGAGCGATCGTCACCGTGATCGGCATCGTCATGTTCCTCGTTGGGCTGTTCCTGCGGCCCGGCGGAACCCCGGGACTGATCGCGTTCGCCGGAATCGGCGCCCTCGTGCTCTTCCTCGGCGTCGCCAGCCTGTCGTCGACCGTTGCCACGCCGGTCACACGAGTGATCGGCTGGCCGATCGAGAAGCTGTTCAAGGTGCCCGGCTCCCTCGCGCGGCAGAACGTCGCCAGGGCACCGCGGCGGACCTCGTCGAGCGCCTCGGCGTTGATGATCGGTGTGGCGTTGGTCAGCGGTACCGCGGTCTTCGCCTCGTCGCTGCGGGCGTCGCTGATCGACACGCTCGAGAGCGCCATCTCTGCTGACTACATCATCACCGACACCGGCTTCCAGGGTCTCTCGCCGGTCGTGAGCGAAACCCTGGCCGCCGTACCCGAACTCGAGGCCGTCACGCCGATCCGTGGGATCAGCGGTCAAGTCGACGGCGGCAGGAAGGACTTCGGCGCAGTCGACCCGATCGCGTTCGACAAGCTCGTCGACCCGGATCTGCAGGAAGGAACGGTCGCCGATCTCGGCCTCGACGAACTGTTGCTCCACAAGGACCCCGCGAACGACCTCGACGCATCGATCGGCTCGACCGTCGAAGTGACGTTCCAGAACGGCGTCGAACGGACGCTGACCGTCGCGGGCATCTACGGCGACGCAACGTTCGGGAACTGGCTGATCGGCCTCGACACGCTCGCAGAGATCAGCGAGGCACCGTCCAGAGACTTCTTCGTGATCGCCAAGCTCGGCGACGGCGTCGATCCGGTCGCCGGCGACGCTGCAGTTCAGGCGGCGATGGAGCCGTTCCCGCAGGCGAACGTGCAGACCAACGCCGAGTTCCTCGATTCGCAGGAAGCGCAGATCAACCAGCTGTTGCTGGTGATCACGTTGCTGTTGGCCTTCGCCATCCTGATTGCGATCCTCGGTATCTCGATCACCCTGGCGCTCGGCGTGTTCGAGCGGACCCGCGAGATCGGCCTGCTGCGCGCCGTCGGGATGAACAAGCGTCAGACGCGCCGTTCGGTCCGATGGGAGGCCGTGATCGTGTCGACCTTCGGTGCCCTGGTCGGCATCGTCGTGGGCACGTTCCTCGGGGTGATCCTCACGCTGGCGGTGCCCGACGACGTCATCAGCAAGCTGGCGTTCAACCCGACGATCATCGTCGCCATCTTGGTGGGCGCCGTGATCGCCGGTCTGGCGGCGGCGATCTACCCGTCGTTCAAGGCCTCGAACATGAACGTCCTCGAAGCAATCGCGACCGAGTGAGGTGTGATGTCTGGGGCCAGCCCCCAGACATCACACCTCGGTAGCGTGGCCAGATGGCGATCGACCCGGCCGACCTGCCCGACGAGGTGCTCACGTTCCTGCGCGAGTACCACCTCGCAACGCTCACCACGCTGCGCGCCGATCTGTCGCCGCACGTCGTCGCCGTGGGTTTCAGCTACGACACCGACGCGCAGGTGGCACGAGTGATCACCTGGGCTGGATCACAGAAGGCGATCAACGCCGGGCGGATGGCACAGCTCGGCCAACGCGCCGCGGTCTGCCAGGTCGACGGCGGTCGCTGGCTGAGCCTGGAGGGCCCGGTCCGCCTGATCACCGATGCCGACGGCGTACGCGCTGGTGTCGAGGGCTACGCCGCGAGGTACCGCGAGCCCAAAGAGCGAGACGACCGCGTCGTGATCGAGATCGCCGTCGAACGCATCCTCGGACGCGGCTGACGATTACATCGCGGGTCTGACCCCTGATGTAATCAGCTGGCGTCGCGGTTCCACGGGAGCTCGGCGAGCCAGCGCTGTGCGGCTGGATGCGGATCCATCGGCGTGTCATCGCCCGATCGCTCGAGCTTCGGATCCAGATGCACCTGACATCCGGGGCACCAGTACAAGATCCGCTGATACTCGCCCATGCGGCGACATTCGATGGTGTCCGCACATCGCGGGCAGCGCTGCACGTTACGCCCGTACACGGCCAGGCCGCCCTTCACCGTCGGCGCCGTGACTCGGCTCGCATGGTGCAGATTCGATCGCAACATCCTCGCTGCCGTGTTGACGACCCGGATCGCATCGTGCTCGCTGAGCGCACCGACCGGGGCGTACGGGCTGAGCTCGGTCGCCCAGAGCACCTCGCAGCGATAGACGTTGCCGACGCCGCACATCACTCGCTGGTCGAGCAGCACCTCGGCGATTCGGGTACTCGGATCCGGAGAGGTGAGGAGCAGGTTGACGACGGCGCCGAGATCAGTGTCCGACCTGCAGAGGTCAGGCCCGAGACGCCCCATGCCGGGATGGCGGCGCTTGTCGGCCCTGCGGTACGTCTCGACGTGCGGAGCGTTGAAGCAGACCGCCACCCAGTCGTCGACTTCGATCGCCGCTCGCATCTGTGTGTACGGACGTCGCCAGTTGTCGCCGCGTCGGTAGAGGTGCCACGAGCCGGTCATGCGCATGTGCGTGTCGAGCACCAGGCCGTCGTCCCACTCGATCTCGAGATGCTTGCCGTGGCTCTCCACAGATTCGACGACCCGACCAGCCTGTGGGACCGGCCCGATGAGTCGGGGCGCATCGAACCGAAGCATCGGCTTGCCGGCGAGCGCTGTTCTCAGGGCGCTGGCCGATCGATGGATCGTGTCGCCTTCGGGCATCGGAGGAAGATGGTACGCCACGCACCAGGGTGGCCGGCGTGATGCCCGCACCCGACTCGTAGCCTCGAGGCCCTATGGCGCCTGCCGATCCACCCGCGGAGACGCAGACCCCGGCCGCCATCACGCTCACTGCACTGCGCGCTGCACTCCCACTGTTCATCCCTGCGATCCCGTTCGGTCTCGTCCTCGGCGTTGCGATCACCGACTCTGCGATGCCGACCGCCGTGGCCTGGTCGACCAACCTGGCCATCTTCGCCGGTGCCGCACAGCTCGCCACGGTCAGCCTGGCCGCGACGGCCACGTGGCTCACGCTCGTGGCGACCGCAGCAGTGATCAACCTCCGCCATGTGATGTACAGCGCGGCGTTGTCGCCCCGGTTCAACGACCAGCCCCGCTGGTTCCGTTGGGTCGGCCCGTTCTTCCTGATCGACCAGCTGTTCGCACTCACGAGCGTGCGCACCACGTTGTCTGCGCCGGTGTGGCGACGGTTCTATCTCAGCGCCGGCCTCTTCTACTTCGTGTCATGGACGACGGTCGTCACGATCGGCCTCGTCGTCGGATCGTCGATACCGACCGAGTGGCGACTCGACGTTGCGCCCGCGATCATGTTTGCCGGCCTCGTCGTACTCGGACTCACCAATCGACCTGGGATCGTGGCGGCCGTCGTCGGCGCCGGCGTGTGCCTGTTGGCGCTCGAGGTGCCGAACAACGGCGGCATTCTCGTCGGCGCGATCAGCGGTGTGATCGCGGGCTATCTCGCCGACGTCGCCGAGTCGCGCCGCACCATGCAACACGACGCGGGCCACCGGTGAGCACCCTCGCCGCGATCAGCGCCGTGCTCTCGGTCGGCCTCATCACCTACGCGTCGCGTGCCGGCTTGATCGTGTTCCTCGCCGACCGCCCGCTGCCGGTCAACATCACCCGAGCGCTGCGCTACGTCGGCCCAGCCGTGCTGTCTGCGCTGACGGTCAACCTGATCGCCGGTGGAGAGGGTGTCGACGGCGTCGAGTGGGTCGAGGTCGCGGCGATCGGAGTTGCGATCGCCGTTGCCGCGGTCGCGCACAACCTGATCGCCGCGCTGATCGCCGGCATGGTCACGCTCTGGCTCCTGCTGTGGCTGCTCTGACGTCGTTGCGTCACATCAGGCCCGGCACGTTGTGACGCGGTGTGACGCGGTGTGACGCCGGCTACGGGAGTTTGCCGACGTGGGCGAGGGCGAGCCGGATGAGGCGATCATGCCCGCTCGTCATCTGCGCGATGACCTCGGCGCTCACCGCCTCCGCCGGGCTGAACCATGCGAGATCGAGGGCCTCCTGTGTCGGCTCGCAGTCGCCCTCGACCGGTACGACGTAGGCAAGGCTGACCGCGTGATGGCGCGGGTCGTAGAAACCTGATCGTTCCGGGTTCGGGAAATACTCGACGACCGTGAACGGGGTCGGGTTGGCGGGCACCCTCGGAAGCGCCATCGGACCGAGATCCTTCTCGCAGTGACGCATCAGGGCCTCGCGGATTCGTTCGCCGAACAGCACGCGGCCAGTGACGACCATCCTGCTGATCGAACCGTCGGAGGCCACCCGCAGCAACAAGCCGACCTCGGTGACGTTGCCGAGCTCATCGACTCGCACCGGCACGGCGTCGACATAGACGATCGGCACGTGCGCCCGAACCAGTTCGAGGTCTTCGTGCGACAACCAACCGGTCGAGGTCTGGGTACTGGCGCCTTCGTCGATGTCGGTCACGCACTCGATGATCCCACGCGGACCCATCCCACTCCTGCATTCCCGCCCGATCGGTGGCTGTGACCTCGGTCAGCGCGACTCGGAGATGCGAGCATCGGTGCATGCAGGAGGATGGGCAACGCTGGAACGAGCGATACGCGGCGGCCCCGGTGGTCGAGGCCCGCTCGCCGGAGGCGCTCGAACACTGGCCCGATCTCGCCTCCGTCCTCCCGACGACCGGTCGATGTGTCGACGTCGCCAGCGGGCCCGGCGCCGTGACCCTCTGGCTCGCCGATCGGGGACTCGATGTCACGGCGCTCGACGCGTCGAGTGTGGCGGTCGATTTGTTGACGTCGGCAGCCGCAGCCGCAGGGACGACCGGCCGGATCGACGCTCGGGTCATCGATCTCGACGACGGACTTCCCGACGACCTGAGCGGTGTCGACCTCGTGGTGTGCCAACGATTCCGCGACCCGATGTTGTACCAGCCCATCATCGAGGCTCTCCGCCTGGGCGGCATCGCCATCGTCACGGTGCTGTCGAGCGTGGGCGCCGACGAACCCGGAGCATTCCACGCGCCAGCAGGCGAACTCGTGACGGCGTTCGGAGCCGACGAGCGGTGCGCGGTCATGCATCAGCTGGAAACCGACGGCGTTGCGCACATCGTGTTCACCCGGCGCTGAGCGCTGAGGTGGGACGCGTCAGGAGCCGCTGCGCAGCAGGTCGCTCAGCGCTTCGTGGCGAGTCGACGCCGGCTGGCTGCCTTCCACGAAATCGACGAGCAGGTTGGCGAAGGTGTCGGGTTGCTCGACGTGGGGGAAGTGGCCGACGCCCTCGATGATCTCGAGTCGGCTCGTCGGGATCAGCTCGTGAGCCGCATAGGCATGCTCGACCGGGATGACTCCGTCCTGGTCACCCCACACGATCATGGTCGGCGCGTACGCGGCAAGGTAGAGACGGTCGCTCGCATTCACTGTCTGGCCGGTCGGCTCGATCACGCCTCGCATCGTGCGCACGAATGCCTTGCGGTTCGTGGCGCCTGCCAACGAGCTGTATGCCCGCCACATCTCGGCGAGTTTCGGTGACCGGATGTTGCGACGCCCGAGTTGACGACCGACATCGGTGGCCCGGTCCACGAGTGGCCTGGGAAAGGCGAACGGCATGATGTATTCGGCGCCGGGCAGGGTGAGCAGTCGGAGCAGCCACGAGACCTCCCGCCCCAGGCCGCCGCTACCGACCAGTACCAACCGGTCGACGAGGTGTGGGTGTTGGTAGGCGAGCTGCATCGCCACTCCCCCACCGAATGAGTGCCCGACGATGGTGACGCTGTCGATTCCCAGAATCGACAGGAAGTCACGGAGCCCACTGGCGAACGCTCCGAGCGAGTAGTCGCCCGTCGGCTTGGCGGACTCACCATGGCCGAGGAGATCGACGGCGATCACATCGGCGTGCGGCGTGACGAGCGGGATCACGTTGTCCCAGGTCTTGGAGCTCCCAGCGAGGCCGTGGATCAGCAGGATCGGCTCGCCAGAACCGCCGCGGCGATACCCCACAGAATGCCCGTGGATCGACACGTGCTGGAGCGGCAGTCGCTGATTCACATCTCCAGTATCACCCAACACGCTCCGGGTCGGGCAGGGCCGAACGAAACAAAGATCCTCGAGGGAGTGCGGTTCAGTCCATTGCGGGGTCGGGAGTCTGCACTCCCTGCGCCGGGCCGTCATCGACCCACCGGGAGAAATCGAGCGGATCTGTCCGACGGCTGGGATGCCCGGTGGTGGCCAGCCACGCCAAGAACTGGTCGGGCGCCAGCGGGCGAGAGATGCAGTAGCCCTGAGCGATGTCGCATCCGAGCGCACGGAGACGTTCGAGCACCTCGTTGTTCTCGACGCCCTCTGCCACCACCACGAGACCGAGGTTGTGCCCCAGGTCGATCGTCGAGCGCACGATGACCTCGTCCTGCTCGTCGATGAGGACGTTGGCGACGAAGCTCTGGTCGATCTTGAGTTCACCCACCGGAAGGCGACGCAGATAGCTGAGCGACGAGTACCCGGTACCGAAGTCGTCGATCGACAGAGAGACGCCAACCTCGTGCAGCTCGTTGATCGTTGCCCGCGCACGTGGTGCGTCGATCAACAACGACGACTCGGTGATCTCGAGGGTGAGCATCGACGGATCGACGCCGTTCACGGTCAGGTGTTGCTCGACGCGATCGGCAAGTCGACGATCGAGCAGGTCGTGCGTCGACAAGTTGACCGAGAGACCGAGGTGATAGCCGCGGGCGTGGATGTCGCTCAGCGTCGAGATCCCGCGGTTCAGCATCAGGTCGGTGAGTTGCTTGATCAGGCCGGTGTCCTCGGCGACGCGCACGAACTGGGCGGGCGGCACGACACCCCGCACCGGGTGCGTCCAACGAACGAGTGCCTCGGCGCCGACGACCGTCCCCGTGTTGAGGTCGAGTTTCGGCTGCAGGTGCATGTGGAGCTGTTCGTCGTCGATCGCCGAGCGCAAGTCGCCGAGCATCGACAACCGGGCAGGGGTCCGACGGTCGATCTCGTCGCGATAGACCTCGACGCCGAGGCGTTGCGTCTTTGCGTTGAACATGGCGATGTCGGCATACCGAAGCGGCGCACCTTCCTCGACGTCTTCGTCGACCACGGCGAGACCAGCGCTCGCGGTGACGACGATCTCGAGACCGTCCAGCGTGATCGGACGGCCCACGTCGTGCACACAGGCCCACGCGAAGTCGAGCATTTCCTTGCGCGTACGACGCTGCCCGACGATGGCGAACTCGTCACCCGCGAGACGAGCCAGGACATCGCCGGGGGCAAGGAGCAGACGCATGCGCTCCGCAGCCTCCATCAGCAACTGGTCGCCTGCATGATGCCCAAGCGTGTCGTTGACCTCCTTGAACCGGTCGAGGTCGAGCATCACCACGAACAGCATCTGGCCGACAGCACGATTCGCAGCGGTGTCCTCGAGCGATTTCTCGAACGACACCCGGTTCGGCAGCCCGGTCAGACCATCGAGCCGGGCCTCGCGCTCGATGCGTTGATGGAGCATGCCCTTGCGCAGGCTCGTCGTGAGCTGCTCGGTGAGATTCTGGAGACGGACCAGGTCGTCGGGCTGGAACCGACGACTGGCTCCGGTTCGGCCCGCCACGATCAACAGTCCGATCACGCCGGAGGCATCGCGCATCGGCGACACCATCATCTCGGTGATCTGGGAGCCGGCCGCCTTGATCTCCCCGAGTTCCGACCGAGGGACCAGCACGGCGCCTTCCATGGAGATCAGCGATTTCCAGTGCGGGTCGTCTGCGTCGGTTGGAAGTTGCAGCCCGACGACGCCGTGCACCTTGAGCGTGGCGCCGTTGCGCTCGTCGAACACGATCACGGCCGTGCCGTCGGTGCGCAGGACCTCGGCGGTTTCCATCGCGGCGGCACGAATGATCTCGTCCGGGTCGAGCGACTGACCGACCTGACCCGTGAAACCGTGCACGGCGTCGAGGTCACGAAGACGCTGATCCAGTGCGCCGTAGGCCTTGATGATGTACCACAGCAGTCCGACCGGGACGAGGGCCACCAGCACGAGGTACGGCGAGATCAGCGCCAACGCCAGCACCATTCCAGCGAGGGTGGAGTTGACGAGAAAGAGCCACCATGCAACACGGAGTTCGCTCGCGATCCGGGCGAAGAGCTTGCCCTCGAACTGCGAGATGGCAACCGACACCATGATCGACGACACGATGCCGCACACGACCATGGCCACGATGGCAGCGACGACGAAGTGATTGTCGTCCGCTCCCCACAGGTCGATGATTCCTCGGAAGACCAGCACGGCAACCGCAACCTCGAACATGAACATGCCGGTGTTGAAGGCCACCTTGTAGGGCGGTGCTCGGCGTATCAGCACGACCACTGCGATTGCGCCGAGGACTCTCGCTGCCATCGCTGGTCCTGGGGCGAGGTAGACGAAGCTGAGCGCGAGCGGAATCTCCGACAGCGAGAAGGCGAGCGATTCGCGCCGGAAGATGAAACGGAAGACGCTGAGTTCCGCGACCACGAAGCCGAGCGTCAAAACCGGGAAGAGCCACATCGGCGCGGGCACCATCGCCTCGTCACCGTTCGGCAGGACAACCAGCAGGCCGAGGGCCGCGGCGACGAGCATCGCTGTCACCAACGTCACCCGTCGCTCGGGATGGCCAACTCCCGCCGACTGGTTCCCAGACGCGGACATGGACGCCTCAGGGGCGTCCATGTCCTTTGTCTGGATGTCAGTGTTCGTTGTCACGGGCGCTCCCAGATGCGGGACCGCCGATTCGGACGATCCCGAACGTCTATCGTCCGGGACGTCGGGGATCTTGAGGACTCACCCGCGAGTGGTCAGAACCAGGAAACGCCAAACCAGGAAACACCGAACCAGGAAACACCTTGGGTGTTCGACTGCTTGCTCGTAGCCATGTTGCTCTCCGTTCTTGACGCCGACCTGTGGGCGGGCGGGTTATGAGCTCCACCGTCGTGACGGTCGAGTGATCCTTGACAGGAACGAGAAGATACCTTGACAGTGACGGAATGTCAACACGGAGCGCGCAGTCTGACCACGGTTGGTGGTCAAACGGTGGTCTCGGACCTCGGAATGACGCCGACCTCGCCCATCGAGCCAGAGCCAACGCAGACCAACTGCAGAGCCTTGGGCACGTTGCGTGGCCAAATGAGGCGCCGCGTCTGCTCCGATCGCGCCCGCCGCGGTCGGCGGCGACGCGTCGTGATGCTCGATCGGTATCAGGGCGCCCAGCGAGGACAGAACCACACGAGGCGCAGCAATGTCCATGCTGCCCCCCAGAGAATGGGACACGTCGTGTCTCACTCCGAGCCCCTCTCGAACAACGATCTGCTGGCTCCCATCGACGTGGTCGTCGTCGAGTTCGCCGACGGCGTCGTCACCGCCGAGGGCTTCGATCGCCTGCTCGATCTCGTCGTCGGCACCGGCTCGATGGTGCGGACTGCCTTGCCCACCGCTCAACGGGGCCGACGCAGATCGACCACCTCGTTCAGATCTTGCCGTCGACGGCGCAGGAAGGACCGTTCCGATTCGTTGGTGCTGCACTCGATCGCGCGGCGCAGTGCGGCGAATGCGTCGTCGAGACGACCGAGTCGGGCGAGGACGTCGGATCGGGCGGTGTGGAAGTACACGTAGTCGTCGACGTCACCGGTCAGGTCGTCCGCCACCAGAATCGCATCGAGCGCGACGACCGCGGCAGCTGGTCCGTGGACGCGGTCGATGGCAATCGCCCGATTCAGCGCCACCAGCGCGCTCGGCTGACGCTGCAGCAGCACGTCGTACAGGCGCAGCACGGCCGGCCAATCTGTGGCCTCGAAGGTGGGGGCTGTGGCGTGCAAGGCGGCGATCGCAGCCTGGAACTGAAACGCACCGCCTCGGTGGAACGAGTGGGCTCTCGCCAGTTCGGCGAGTCCGCGGGCGATCATCGGCTGGTCCCACAGGGACCGATCCTGGTCGGCGAGCAGGATCGGCCCGCCGTGGGAGTCGAGCCGACTCGGTCGTCGCGCATCGGTCAGCAGCAGGAGTGCGTGGAGTCCAGCGACTTCTGGATCGGTCGGGACGAGTCGACTGAGGAGTTCAGCGAGCCAGATGGCCTCTTCGCAGAGATCGCCTCGAATCAGTGCGGTGTCCGTGGCGCTGGCGTGTCCTTCGGTGAAGATCGACGAGATCACTTCGCAGACCGCACCGGTGCGCTCGGCGAGCGTGTCCATGTCTGGTGGGTCGAACGGAATGTTCGCAGCCCGGATCTTCGTCTTGGCGCGAGTGAGACGGCGGGTCATCGTCTCCTCGGACACCAGAAAGGCGCGGGCGATCTGTGGCGTCGAGAGCCCGGCGACGATCCGCAGGGTCAGCGCAACCTGTGCCTCCGACGCGAGAGCCGGGTGACAGCATCCGACCAGGAGCGCGAGTTGATCGTCGAGCGCCTGCTCACGGTCGACGTCGGCGTACGACGAGGCCGTCCGGCCGGACTCGGCAGTTGACGGATCGGCGGCCAACGCCGGCAGCCGGTCCTCGAAGCGCCGCATTCTGCGGATCTGATCGATGGCCTTTCGTCGGCCGGTCGTGACCAGCCAGGCGCCCGGCCGGTCCGGGATCCCGTCGAGGGGCCACCTCGTCGACGCCTCGACGAACGCGTCTTGCGCAGCGTCTTCGGCAATGGCGAGGTCGCCGACGTCGCGCATGAGCGTGGCCACCAATCGTGGCCACTCCGTGCGGAAGACGTCGGCGAACCCCATCCGATCGTCGACGGTCAGATCCGTGGAGTGATGGTCCTGGACCGCCCTGTCACCCGTCGAACTCCATGACCGGTCGCACCTCGACGGTGCCGAAGTGAGAGTTGGGAATCTTGGCGGCCCAATCGAGCGCTTCGTCGAGGTCGGCCACGTCGATCACGTAGTACCCGCCAATCACTTCCTTCGACTCGATGAACGGTCCATCCGTCACGATGCGTTTGCCATCTCGGACCTGGACCGTGCTCGCGGTGTCGGCGCCTTGGAGCGCTTCGCCCGCGACCATCGCGCCCGCCTCGGCGAGGGCCTCGCTGTACGCAGCCCATTCGCCCATGTACGGCCCGAACGACTCGCTGTCCGGCGCCGGTTCGTCGGCGGGGTTGCTGGCGAGGAGGAGCATGTACTTCATGGTGTGACGTCCTTTGCTTGGTGGTCGGCCTTCATTGTCACAGAGACGACGAATGGCGGATCCAGAATCGGACACCTGCAGCGAGAAATCATCGACTGGGCGCCCGCCAGCCGACATCGACCGTTCGCGACCACCTCACCTGCGATTCGCGCCGGATCCGATGATCCGGCGCGTTCTGGCGTGTCGCCGGTACTCGCTAGTTCCCTGCGTCGTCGCCCGTCAGGTCTTCCACGTTCAGGGCGATGCCCAGGCTGACGGCGACCTCCCCGATCGAATCGAGCACGGCGTCGAGGTCGGTCCCGACCGGCACGGACAACTGGGCGGTGATCTCGAACCGCCTGCCACCCTCTTTGCCCGGCAAGTCGGTGATCGTGCCCAGACGCGAGATGCTGATTCCCGCTTCGCTGATCGCGGTGGAGATCTCATGAACGACGCCCGGCCGGTCATCACCGGTGAGTCGCAGGCGCACCTCGTCGGCATCGGGTGCAACGATGGGTTCCTCGACCTGCTGAGCCGTGACGTGCAGACCCTGGTCACGCAGCACCAACAGGTTGGTGAGCAGCTCGTCGACTCGGTCGTCACCGACCTCCACAACCACGACGCCGGCGAACGTCCCAGCGATCTCTGCCAACTCGCTGCGCTTCCAATTGCCCTCGTGGAAGCGAACCACGTCGGCCAGCGACGCAACAACACCTGCCCGGTCGCGTCCGATGATGGTCAGCACCAGTTCGATCATCTCGTCACTATGACACGCCCGCCCAGCGGCGGATTCACTCGATGCGCAGGCCGGAGATCGCCCGAGAAATCACGAGCTGCTGAATTTCGCTGGTGCCTTCGAAGATCGTGTGGATCTTCGCATCACGATGCCAGCGCTCGACGGGGTATTCGCGTGTGTAGCCGTAGCCACCGAGGATCTGGATGGCGTCCTCGGTGACGCGCACGGCGGTCTCCGACGCCTTCCACTTCGACATCGAGCCTTCACCGTTCTTGAACTGGCCGTTCTTGGCGAGCCAGGCAGCGCGCCAGATCAACAGGCGGCTGGCGTCGATCTCGGTCGCCATGTTGGCGAGCTTGAACGCGATCGCCTGGTTCATGATGATCGGCTTGCCGAATGCGTGACGCTCCTTGGCGTACTCGAGCGAGTACTCGTAGGCCGCGCGGGCGACGCCGAGCGCCTGGGCACCGACGGCGGGACGGGTGGCCTCGAACGTGGCCATCGCCGGCTGCTTCCCGGTCGACACGTTCTCGCGTGCACGGGCCAGCTTCGCGTCGAGCTTCTCCTTGCCGCCGAGCAGGCACGAGCCGGGCACCTTGACGTCGTCGAGGACCACCTCGGAGGTGTGGCTGGCGCGGATGCCGTGCTTCTTGTACTTCTGACCCATCGAGAGACCCGGAGTCTTCGGCGGGACGATGAAGCTGGCTTGGCCCTTCGACTTCAGTTCGGGGTCGACGCTGGCGACGACCACATGGACGTCGGCGATGCCACCGTTGGTGATCCACGCCTTGGTGCCGTTGAGCGTCCACTCGTCCTTGGCCTCGTCGTAGACCGCACGGGTGCGCAGGCTCGACACATCAGAACCGGCGTCGGGCTCGCTCACGCAGAACGCACCGAGCATGACGTTGTCGGCGGTGCCGTAACACTGGGGCACCCACTCCATGACCTGCTCGGGTGTCCCGTTGCCGGCAATGCCCGCAGCGGCCAGAGCCGAACCCATGATCGCCATGCCGATGCCGGCATCACCCCAGAACAGCTCCTCGATCGCGACCGGGAGGGTCAGCCCGGTTGGATCACCCATGGCGCTGAGCAGGAAGTCGAAGCCGTACAGGCCGATCTGCGCCGCTTCCTGCACGACGGGCCACGGAAACTCCTCGCGTTCGTCCCACTCTTCGGCAACGGGGCGGATGACGCCCTCGGCGAAGTCATGGACCCACTTCTGGATCTGCAACTGGTCTTCGTTGAGGTTGAGCGAGAAGTCCGTCATGTCCTCAAGTTACCCATCGGTAACGGGGATGTCTACCTGTCGGTAACTTCTGGTCGCACGTCGTGCGGGAGCAACCGCCTGAGTCACGGTCGCCGATCGGCACGTGACCGACGACGCTACTGTCGGCGACGGTGCCCAACGACGACGACGCCTCCGATCCCCAGAGCGACGATCGATGGCACGCCGACGACGCCATCGGCGCGCAGGCAAGCGACCCAGCATCATTCGGGGAATTCTTCGCGGCAAACCACGAGTCCGTCCTACATGCGGTTGCCGCCTCGATCGGCGACCGGGAGGCCGCCGATGACGCGACACAGGACGCCTTCATCAAGGCACACGCCCGTTGGTCGACACTGCGCTCGTACGAAGCGCCCGAGGCGTGGGTGAGGCGGGTGGCGATCAACATCAGCCGTGACCGCCTCCGGTCGGATCGCCGGCGCCGCGACCGGGAGTTCGCAACCGGGCGTGACGTGGCTCCCGACGTCACCGAGGCGTTCGAGGCCGACATCGGAGCGAGCCAGCTGCTGGCCGAACTGACACCGCGCCAGCGTGAGATCGCAAGGTTGTTCTACGTCGAGGATCGAAGCATCGAGGAGATTGCCGGCGGGCTCGATCTCGATCCGGGGACCGTCAAGTTCCACCTGGCGCGCGCCCGGGACCGTCTTCGTCAGACGACGCCGAGGTGACACCGACCAGCTCACGTCGGTCCGGTGACAGCGGTCGTGGTGGCGGAGGCGGAGGCGGAGGCGGAGGCGGAGGCGGAGGCGGAGGCGGAGGCGGAGGCGGAGGCGGTGGGCTCGCAGCCGGGCGTACTGGCGGAGACGGCGGCGCGATGTCCGAGCCGCTCGACGGCGCCATCGCCATGACGACGATGCTGCCCGGCAGTGGGTCGATCCCGCCCAGCACCGGCGCCGAGACACCGGAGGGCGCCACGATGGCCAGCGACGCAGGAACCGCCGACGGTGCAGGCATCGACAATCGCTCGACCGTCTCGGGAGGCGTGGCCGACGTCGTGATCGACCCTGCGGCCCGACCGCGCAGGATGACGACGAGGCGCACGGTCAGCGCGACCACGACGATCACCGACAGCCATGCGGCGATCTGGAACCAGCGGTTGCCTGCATCGGTCCCCGCCGCCACGCCGTGATAGGTGGCCATTGCGTACAGCACGAAACTCGAACGGTGGACCCAACGCCACAACCGGCGAGGCAGCCGACGTATGGCCAGCGATGTCGCTTCGACAGCGAGCATGAGATACATCGACACGACGCCGAAGGCAACGGCACCGGGTTTCCACTCCGACGCCATCGGAAGCAGGATCTCCGCCCAGCCGAAGGTGACGTACGAGTCGGCAACCAAGCCGAGCAGATGTACCACGGTGAAGATCACCGCCATTGCACCGAGATGCCGGTGCAGATCGAGCAGCCACGCCGGACGCAGTCGACGTGCAGCGATCCGCGTGGACGACGCCTTGGTCGAGAGCAGTAACCCCCACACGACCGACGCCGTCAACAGCGCCCACGCGACGATGCCCGACGACCGGGCGACAAACCACCAGACTTGCGAGTTCACGCTGCGACCCCACGGCGAGCGATCGGCTCGTAGCACGGCTGTGCGCCCGCCGGGACGAGGACGCCGGACACGTCGTATCGATCGAGAATCGACCTGCCCCCCGCTGCGCCGGCCATCAGCGCCACCTTGGCAACCACTTCTGCCCACCACAGTGTCGGCGCGACCGCTGTCACGGCGTCGAGGTCGGTCACGGCGGAACGCCCCGTCATGGGGTCGACGAGGTGGTGCACGTCGGCGGTGCCACGCCGCCATCGGCGCCGAACGACGCTGCTCGTCGCGACGCCGCCATCGGCGAGCGAGACGATCGCCGCCTCGCTGACACCGTGATCGGTGTCCGCGACGCACACCCGCCACCGGTCATCGATCCAGGGTGAGCCGGCGACGCGAACGTCTCCGCCGAGTTCGACCTGCACCGAGACAGCTCCCTCGGCGAGCAATGTCGCGGCGACCAGGTCGCCGGCGAGTCCCTTGCCGAGGCCGCCTGGATCGAATCGGGTTCCTTCCGGCAACCGCACGGCGTAGACGTCGGCGAACAGTTCGATGGGTTCGCCCGATCCCGGGTTCGCACACGCTGCAGTTACAGGGCCGTCGCGCTCGACCTCGTCCCAGGTGCGGTCGTAACCGAGGCCGACGAGTTGGTCGAGCAGCAGCGGATTGAACGCTCCCGCCGTCGCACTTCTGGCCTGCTCCGCTCGCTCGATCAGCTCGAATGTCAGCGCCGAGACGACACACAGACGACCTGCCGCCCGATTGAGTTCGCTGACCTCACTGTCGGCACGGAATCGACTCCACAGCCGTTCGAGCTCCCCGACGATCTCAACGCCGCGATGCGTGAGGTCGGCGTGGGGTGTGACAATTCGACAGGACGATCCCATCGACCGAAACGTCGCTGCGTGCCAGGGTCGAGCCTCGGACATGGTCACGATGGCGAGGTCGTCGGCGGTGGCGGCGCAGTGGTCGGCGGTGGCGTGGTCGGTGGCGGCGCAGTGGGCGGCGGCGCAGTGGGCGGCGGCGCCGCGACGGTGGTCGGTGGCGGCGGAGTGGTCGTTGGAGCCGCGGTGGGCAACGGAGCGGGAGCAGCCGTCGGTGTCGGGGCGGCCGGAGCGGGTGCCGGTGGCCTCGCAGGTGTGGGTGCGGCAGGTGCCGGCGCCGCGCTCGGCTTCGGGGTCGGTCTGGCCGGATCCGTCGGGCCCACGCTCGGGGCTACGGCCACCGATGGACCGGTCTCGGTGGTCGGCTCTGCCTCCGAAGCCGGGATGGTCGTGGCAGCGTCGGCGAGCGTCGAGTCGACCCGGACCAGCGTCGTGGAGGTGGTCGAAGTCAGTTCGATCGTGCTGTCGGTGGTGCCCTCGGGCACCGAGTCGTCGATCGCGGGTTGGCCGTCGACAGGGTCGGTCTCGCCGTCGGCCTCGGCCGCGGTCAACGGACCCATGATCGGCACCAGTGCGACGAAGCCGGCAGCTGCGGCGGCGGTCACACCAATGCGAGCGCGACGTGCAGGGAAAGCCCGCCGACCGCTGCGGTCGCGTCCGACAAGCGCATGATTGTCGGCGAACTGTTCGCGGCGATCCTCGACTCGGTCGATCCGTTGGCCGGTCGGCGGGGAGAGATCGACTGGTGGCCCGGTCGGGGCACCGAGAACGGAGACCGAGGCGGCACCAGGCGGTGGAGCAGCAGTCGAGGCCCCACGTGCAGCGATGATCGGATCCTCCGAGACGCCCGAACGCCGCGCGCGCAGTGCAGCGAGACGCGCGTCGAGGTCGCTCACGACTTCTCGATTCCGCCCGCGTACCGACATCTCACGACCAGTACACGCCCCTGGAGTACGCGAAGGTTTGGTCGATGATCAACTCTTGACCGGGCCGCGACTTCTGGCGACCAACAGCGTTCGGCTCTCCAGCAAATGCCACTCTAGGTAGCTATATCGCTACACGACGTGACGTTCGG
>Ga0307378_10002176_pt1 | contig 30636 bp, 41 predicted proteins | sample UN1MG_FD_202238 | JGI IMG/M metagenome (GOLD analysis project Ga0307378, IMG submission 202238) | Soil microbial communities from Risofladan, Vaasa, Finland - UN-1 | ecosystem: Environmental > Terrestrial > Soil > Coastal area > Acid sulfate soil | place: Finland: Risofladan, Vaasa | collected... | reverse complement strand
TCCTACCACTAGTACCTCAGCTAGTAGGCTTTGACCGTAGTAACATATTTGATACTAATACAGCAGCTAGATTGTTAGGCAGAGAAGAGACATCCTTAGAAGTACTAGCCAATGAAGTCGGTATGTTTGCCGAGAGTGCTAAGTCAATTATGCAGAGGTTCAAGGCAAGCACAATGCTAGATGTTCCAGCTATGGAGCTTGCCAATAAGTGCCAAAACGATGCTAAGGTAGCTTTTGCACTGTATCTTGATTACTACACTAAGATAGTAAGCCAGTATGCTGAATACTTTAAAGTAGAGATGGAAGTTATACCAATACTAATAGACCTTAGCATGAGAGGATTGGCTATAGACCAGAGGGCAAGAGCAGAGCTAGAGGCTAAGCTGGAAGATGACGTAGAGTTCTATCGCAAGCAGCTAGGTGTGTATGGAGTTGAGAAGCCTGGTAGCACCCAGCAGATAGGATATATGCTAGGCAAGAGAGGTAACTTCCTGCCATTGACCAGAAGCAAGAAGCAATTATCTACCAGAGAGGCTGACTTGGAATTCCTAGACGACCCTATGGCAGCTGCTACATTAGGTTGGCGACATAAGTCAAAACTGCTCAGTACGTACATAAGTCCCATCAAGGGCGATGACAGGTTTTATACAGAATACTATTTGGACACAGTTGTCGGAAGACTGAACAGTAGGAACAGAAACATACAAAACATTCCTGTAGACTGTAGGCATATATTCCTACCTGATAACGGTTGCTTTACAACTGGTGACTATGGCAAGGAGCATATGTATATTCTAGCCAACATGACACAAGATAGAGACTTGATGAGAGTTCTCTATGACCCAGACCCAAAGAAGAATGACATTCACAAGCACACTGCAGCCAAGATGAACATAATGCGACCACTAGCCAGAACCCTAAACTATGCAGTAGCATATGGCGCTACTGCAAAGACGGTGTCTGAGCAGGCAAAGATTAAAGATATAAACCGCTGCCAGAGACTCATTGATGATTGGTTTAGGACCTATAGAGGAGCAGCGGACTGGATTACTAATGCAAGAAGAGAAGGATGGAGAGATGGATGGGCTTTGCCTACGCTGTTCGGCAGGAGGATTCACATACCTGAGGAGTTCAACCGCTGGGGTGCACTGAACAGAGATGGAATGGAGAGGAAGGCAATTAACTATCCTGTATTAGGTAGTGATGGTGAGGTGATGAAGAGGGCTATTATATTATGTCGCAATAGAGGGCTAGGTCCTCCAATAATGGCAGCATCAGTACATGACAGTCTAACATTTGATGGAGATGTAGAGTTGCCAGTTGAAGAGATAGAGAATATACCAGGCTTCAGGATACCGTTTGAAGTAAAACAGACACTAAGGTGGGAGTGATGGAAAGACCAACGCTAGAAGACCAGATAAGCATAAGTAAGATGACTGATGAAGAATGTGTATATGCTCTAATGCCTCACGGTTTCTGGCAAAGACTAGACTTCTGGATATTCTGCCATTGTGAGTTCCTCTGGAATCTAATCCATTGGAACTGGTTTAACATCTATAACGATTGAGCAGGAAGGGAAGGACTGGAGATAGGCATGAAGCTGGGCAGTCTACTCAGCTCGGCAACTAGCCTTTCAACTGCCCCCTGGAGGTGCTCGCAGCATATCAAAAGACTGCTACGAGTCCCTACCCTCTAATTTCCCTGCTGCCCAGGTATGTACCTCTTACCCCAGAAGAAATGACCATTGATATAGCCGTAAGTATACACCACACAGAACCCTAACACTCCGTGCCAGCCAAAGAAGTAGTATATCAGAATACCAGTGAACAGCCACTGCATCTGCGGAAACCACTCTAACTTATGCCAGACATCACGATAGATGTAAGTCCAGGGTCGCTTGCCTATCAGACTCCATAGCTTCTTATACAAGTCAAATCCAAGCCAGTGCTTCCAACTGAACTTCATCTTGTACATCTCCATACTGTTGTAGAATGGCATCCTACTCATATTAAGGCATCTGCCTCATTGAACCAGCTGTAAAGTCGCCAATGTATTGCCTGCGGTCTCGCCAGATACTATACACTTCATTCCTACGCTCATCAGCCTCGGCTCTGAATCTTTCAGCCAGAGCAGTATCATTAGCGGCAGCTCCAAAGTACTGAGCACCCTCCTGTAGGTAGGCTACTATGTCCGCAGCTCTATGCTCAGCCTCAACTCCAAAAGCGTTAGATATTGCTATATAACTTGCTGACTGCTCTATGTAACTCCGCAGATTACTAAGCCTTTGAGCTACCTCGTTAGCATAGCCCATAGCAGCATTAGTTCTGGCAGTAGCGTTTTGCAGATACATAGCTCGGTCATTCTCAAAGGCTGCTACCAATGAATCCTTGACAGCCTGAGCATATTCTCTGTACGCTCTAGGTACATCCTGACCTTCACCACCTTTGGCTACCTCGTTCAGTAGAGCATCGCCAGTATCCAGATAAGCTTTAATATCAGGAGCAGTACCGCCATTTACATAGTTTGGAGTGCCCATATAGAGAGCCTTGACTGCATCTGCTAGAGCTATATCTCCAGAAGTCGCCTTACCTACCTGGTCTAGGTAAGGGTTCATACCTTCCACTCCAACTGTACCACTGAGTGCAGTTTCTATAGCAGTTCTCAGCTCAGCTATGTCAGTGGTTATAAGTGCCAGTATGCCAGCAGCATCTTCATCAGCTTCTTCAACAGTGTTAGTATCCAGATACTTTGCAAGGTTAGTTAAAGCAGTAGTAAATGTCTTATGAGCACCATCTTCCTCATCTGATGCAGCAGCTATTAGAGCTAACCTAGCAGAAGCCATATCAGTTACTGCCTGATGTTCCATCTTCAGTGCATAGATATATAGTGCATACGCTCCTGTCATTGTTTCTACTGTACTTTCTAGAAATTCTGGTATAGTACCAGGAGACATCTCTCCAGGCTGATGGTGCTTAGCATCATAGTATAACCTATACTGCTCATCCTCAACCATCTGCATTTGCTCTTCACTCTCTCCACTTCCAGTTACTACAACATACTTGCCAAACGTATCAAACTGAACAAAGTTCTGAGGTACCTGACCTACAGGATACTCCACTCTCTGAACCCTAATCAGTCCATGCAAATCGCTAAGGTCTATGCCAATCTGAGACTTCTTATAAGCAAAGGTACAAGTTTCCTCAGCAGCTATTTTAGCGCTAGCAATAGCCTTCACTCTACCATTGGCGTAGTCTATATAGAAGTCAGTATTACGAACTATAGCAGCGCTGTCAGCATCGGTAGCACTCTCACTACCTTTCTTGATTGGACTGTTAGCTAGATATATCCAGGCATCAGTGTAAAGTCCATAACCAACTGATGCAGTATCTAGAGCATGAGAGCCGTAGTCCTGATTTAGCTCTACCTCATACACATTCTTGAACTCTTTCTTGCCTGGAATAGTCTTGCTATCTCCTCTGGTGTAGTGGAATATCTCCTCCTGATACTGCTCATCCTTATCAGTGCCTCTGATTATGAAGGTAGCACCATAAGTGCTATCATCAGCATCAACAATAGTGATTATCAGAGTTCTAGGAACATCTGGTTGTCCTGAGATGGTCAGTAAGCTTCCAGCTGGTACATCAATAGACTGAGCATTAACAACTGCAGCAGCATTAGCAGCACTAGGAAATTTTACTGGCTCTCCAGTCACAGCAAACTGCAGTGAGTCCTCATAAACCTTTTCATCTGGTAGGTAGCGATTGAAGTCAGCTACTGACCTCTCAATGCAGCGGTTCAGTTCAGCATCTGACCACAAAGCTCCACTATCTTTTAAGTCTATCCTAAGGTCAGCCCTTATCTGTAATGCTGTTTTGCTCATAGTCTACCTCCTTGCGTTCCACTCAGCATAAGGGAGTGAGTTAGCCTTGTTATGTCTAATATATACTACTGTTATAGCACCTGTGCTGTTAGCTCCTGCTACTGTATAGTACAGTGATGCTCCCTGCCAGCCCTGCACCTTTCCAGCAAAGTGCATATTGAGACGGATAGGTAAGTCAGATAGGCTAGTGGTTATTACCGTCTCCTCATTAGTACCATCATCCCAGTGTAAGACTACAGTACCTAGATTAACCTTGTCAGTTGTGATAACTAGGTCAGTTATCTCTATACTGCCATTGCCTCTAGAATCTACTAGAGCAGTTTCAGCTACTTGAGCTGTAGACCAGCTAACAGCCTTGAATACACTACGCTCCTTCTGGTAAGTAGTAGTACCAAGCATCCTGCCAAATGCTGTCTTGAAGCACTTGACAGCTACCTTATCAACTGCATCTCTTAGGCTAAATCCTAGCATAGCTTAATCCTCATAGTGCATTGAGATATAGCCATGAAAGGTGTTATCGTTAGCAACATCATGCTTTAGGAAGAAGCAACTATTCTTTGGCAGTACCCAACCAGATAGCTTCTCCCACACGAGAGGCTTAGTATCAAATAAGAACCTACCAGTGATATCTCCCGCCACGATGGTAGATATATCAGTAGCAGCACCATCATTGACATAGAAGCTACCAGTGCCAGCCTTACCACTTTCAGCATCTACATTGGAAGGAACTACTGCTGTTCCGCCAGCAGCGTAGATGAAAGTTCCACCAACACTGGCTTCTACTATCGACTCAGCCTTGAATGTTACTACCCATAGAATCACCTTATCAATTACCAGCTTGGCATCATCTGTATTCTTGATGGCTACTATGTAGTAGGAGCTAGATACAGCTACACCGTCAATGTCCATAGTGAAGGCTCTCTGATGAACAAGGGCAGCGTGCATCTGCTCATTACGCTCTACACTTTCAACCTGTGCCAAGCCTTCTGCATTAACTCTCATTCCAATGCCTGTTACTGGGTCTCTAATTATCTCCATAGTATCCTCCTTTTTAGTCTAGTTTCTTGCTTATTTCCTCAAGACGCTGGAGTAACTTATTCATCTCCTCTATAAACGCATTAACTATCACAGCCAAATCTGCAGCCTTCACGTACTCATTACCTCCTTGCAGTACTGCCAAGTCAATGAAACTAGGCGGCACTAACAACCTTCTCTTCTCAAAGTCCATGCCAGTGGGACTAGTGAAGATAGGCTCATCCGCTGGTCTAACTGATTGGCGTCTAGGTCTTAGTGGCATTATACAATCCTTACCTATACATCTGCTCAAGTTGAATCTTAAGTTGTACAGCTCTCTTCAATAGTACTTGCCTAGCATAGCTAGTTATACCAGTTGCAGAAGCTGCCTTAGTTACCCGCTGCAACTCGGTCAGAATCTTAGCCTCTTGCTCCTTCTGCATCAGCACTTCTATAGCGTATGGAGTTACTACAGCCTCCACTCCCTGTCGTAGTCCTGCTACTCTAGCTGACAAAGCCTTAGCCGCTGGCGTCTCCAGTATCTTCTTAGCATATTCGGTAAGCTCAACTGGTGGAGGAGCAGGCACAGTTGGTGGAGGAGTAATAGGTGTTCCTGCCATATAAGATGGTGTCCCTGGCTTGGTGGTAGAAGGAGCAGGAGCTGGAGGTGAAGGTGGAGCTGGAGCACGAGTAGCTGATGGTTTAGTTACAGGTAGCTCAGCTGGCGGTTCTACCACTTCCTTAGTAGTATCCAGTGCGCTGCGTACTGCAGATTCTGCTACATCTATATCAAATCCTAAATCGCCAAGTCCTACTTGCATTCTGAAGAAGCCAGGTCGATAGATGTGGCGAATAGAAGATACTCTACTAATAGTATCAGAAGGATAAACATTAGAAGTTGTAAAGCTAACCAGAGCACCGTAGCTGGTGTCTATAGAATTGGTAGCATAAGCCTTAACATAGTATAGAGTTCCCTTAGTTAAGCCAGTCATACTAGAAGTAAAGGCTCCAGTTTCGGCTGCTGCTCCCTTCTCTGTCTTATCATCCGCAGTGGTAGGAGGATGATTTCCACCATCATAGGTAGCTTCATCTACCCAACAATGCCCATGCTGAGTAACATCCGTACCTCCTAGGTCAGTTATATTACCGTTGCCAGTAGCTATTGTTCCTTTCTTTGCAGTCACAGCTTGGGTAGTAACTGTTGGTGCCAAAAGGGCTTCGTAGGTGTAAATATAGTCACTGTCATAGTCAGGGCGGTTTGTGTATATACCAGTTCCACCTCTAGTAACCAGATACTCATCTTCCTTAACATCATTTGGATAGGATGAATATATTTGTATAAGATTACCAGCTTCTCCCCCTGTGGCAACTTGTAGTAGATAAACCTCCTCATTTATCAATACAGGAGTATCAAACTCAACCTCGTACCAGGCTGGTGTAGTTGATATATCAATGGAGTTACCAAGCAATTTTGTGGCTAGAATAGCATCACCATCAACAGCCCGAATAAGGAATGTGACAGCTCCATCAGGAGAACCAGTCCTACTCAGATAGAAGGATAGTTTACTAACCACTCTGTTGGTTATGGTAACACGTTGACCCCAACTAATACCATTCGTAATTGAGGAATATATATTTGCAACGGTCTGTTCCTCAGTTGCCATTATAAGCCCCTTCTATCCTCAGCACTTACTTTATCATACATCTCTACTCTAGCATCGTGTGGAGCATACATCCTGCCAGCCATAGCCTCAAACTTAGCTCTAGCTAATAGAGATACTGCTCTACTATTAACCTGAGCCTGAGTAGTCAGTGAACCTGCCAGTACTATCCTATATACCTCGTCATACCAGTCTATCTCAGTCTGGTCAACTCCGTTAGGACTAGCACTAACCAGATAGTTAGCCCATAGACCGTCATCACCTTCATTACCATAGACGAGGAAGTGGTTAGGCACCAGAACATTCACCCTCTCCAGGTACTCATAGAAGTAAGGAGCTTGGTCAGAGTAGAATGTTAAATCTACAGCATCACCAGATGCAGGATACTTAATCTCAAACTGCAAATCATCTAGAGCTTTCAGATAGCTGGAAGTCATGTTCAGCAATCTATACAGCAGCGGTGCTGCATACTCAAAAGGCATAGCGTTTATATCAAACTGTGGCTGGAGAGAGCTTATAATACCATCATCCTCAGCTAAGGCTTTCAGAGACATACTAAGCTCAGCCAGCACATAGCCTATGATAGTGAAGATAGTATCAGTAGTATAGCTCTTAGTATATAGCGGTGGGTCTCCTAGCCTAATAGCTTGCTCCCTCAGCTTAGCCCACATACCTTCAAGTTCGAGTAGCTCCCATAGCTTACCTCCAGCTGAGATAGTTTGCTGATGCTTTACCCAGAGCCTAGGAGGAGCACCCTCGTTAGTGCCATCGCCAAGATACTCATTGCTAGCAGCAGTAACATAACCATAGCCAATCTCTGTCCACATACCTTTTAGGTTTGGTATAGAACGGTCTACATTACGCAGGATAATAGTGGCAAAGTCGTCATAAGGTTCTTCGGTATGGTCTATCAGCAGAATGCGATTGCCATAAATAGTGCTGTCAGTACTGAGGTCAACTGTAATCCCTCCAGTTTTGTTAGTGAAGACTAGCTTACAGTAAGGAGTATTATGAGCAGCTTGCTGAGCTGCCTTGAATGTGTCCGAAACAGACCTAGCCAATTACTTTACCTCTTCCAGTCTCCCACCGTTCCAGTATCACACAAGGCTTGATAGGAGTCTCATCATGGAAACATTTCTCCAGTTCTACAAACCCACGCTCCTCAAAATCTTCACCCTCATTGACTACTACGGATGCTTGAAACAATGGCGCTATGAGTGCCCTTGCATTCTCCAGGTCAGTCAATGTTGCCTCATCAGGAAAGGACAAATCCATCTTTATTCTGTATTTCATACTAAACTCCAAAAAGGCTTCTTTCTCGGTTATAAACCTGCTCCACATAGGTATCAGTCACTGCAGTATTGAACCACCTAAGCATAGATAAGTAGGTCTTGAAGAAAGTGTACTGACCGTTACCAACTAGATTTACCTGACCATCAAAGTCCCTGCCTGCATCAGTAACTGACCCTTGTGATGTAGCATTATAGAAGATTTCAAAGTCATCATCATCCTCCCTAGTAGTTATAAGAATCCAGGTCTCAGTAGTTAAGTCGTTGGTAGCCTGCAAAACATGAGCAGCGTCTATCTTAGTTATCCTAATCTTGCCTGTGTAAAGGTTTACATCCAGCCCGTTAGTAAATCCAACCCCAGTGCCCTCAGCAATTATAGAACCAGTGGTTTCCCTGGCATATATCCAAGCCATCAGAGTCCAATAGTCTCCTACGTTAAGGGCACTGTTAGTTGGGAGACTAATGTAGTCATTAACACCGTCAAGACTGGCACACCAGATACCTTTGGTATTCCTGACCCATGTTATGCCTATCCCAGTGGCATCAAGACCGTTACCACTTCTATCTTTTAGAGCTGTGCTACCTCTATTATCATCAAGTGGTAGCCATAGCTTAGTATTAGAAGTTGGGATAAACAGAGGTTTCCTAATTTGGAATGGCAGGTTGAGGTCTCTGCCACCTGACTCTCCGCCATCGTAGCCTGTGTCCCTTACTCCAGTTACCAGATGCTTATTAGCGTACTCTCTAGCAACCATACTATTTCTGCCCCCAGTAGTTTACCTCAAGCACTGCATCACTGGTTACATAGATAAACTGCAGATTAGACAGATTAGGAACACCCCAGACACGGTACTTTTCTCCAACATACCAGATTTCTCCAGCACTTGCTGAGGGAGTAGTTGAGCCATCAAAGGTAACGTAGACATTGGCATCCTGAACATCTATGTCAGCATAGAGGGTTCGCTGTCTGCCCTGACTGTCTGCCCCTTTGAGAGTAGCTGCGGTTAAAGTTTTTGCAGCAGAAGATACTGCCACCTGTTCTCTTGCTATGTGGTGTAAAATCATAGTCGTATTGCCTCCTCTATGAATTAGATTATTCTATTTATCTACCATAGTCCAGAGCTTTGCCTGTAGCTTCTCTCGCCATCCCATAGGCTCTGCCAGCACAGGCTTTCTGCTCAGCACCAGGCTCGCCCATACAGGTTTCTATTTCTGCACTAATTGCCTCCTGTATCTGAGGGTCAGTGCTATCTTTGGTTAGCGCATCCATTTTTGGATTAGGCATATTATACCTCCATAATTCCTCCGTATTCTTCCCTCTCTATCTGCTTAGCTGTCTTGTAAGGTTGTCCAGGTTTGGGAGATATTCCACTATCAGCTTTCCAACCTAACACCTGATAACCCTTACCTCCCCCTAAGTCTTGAAGGACTGTTATTGGTTCAGCAAGCCTATAGTCTGAAAGGGAAATTAGTAGTCTGACAGGTTGCCTACACATAGGACAGGAAGCATTGTGTCTGTCCTCTATACTATGTCTCTCCTCAAACCTATGACCACCCTCACACTCATATTCGTATAATGGCATTGTTCCACCTTAGAGGGGAGCAGTTTCCCACTCCCCTCATTTGGTTTAGTTTACCTCTCAAGCTGTAGGCAAAGGAACCAGGTCATTGCACTTGTGGTACTACCTATCGCATAACCAGCATACTGGTCTTGTCTAGTGCTAGATAGGTCAACGGAGCTTCCAGCCTGGATACTGCCATCACTATTAAAGTAAGCTGACTGCAGCCAATCCGCTGAACCCATCTGTTCATCTGATGGCATATGAATAGGTCCCCAGGTCTGAACCCACTGGTAAGTAGAGGCAGTTGGGTCAATCAGGGTAACACCCACAACTGACCTACGGCACTCAGCAGTTGCTCCCCACTGATGACGCATCTTGGCAAACGGATTTCTGTCTAGGTAGCAACTCGCCACAGCAGCGACAACCGCAGCCGTAAGACCATTCTCAATGACTATGTCCATCTCGGTAGCAGATACAGAACCACCAATATAGGAAGTATTTGAGATAATTCTGTAGTCGCTGTAGGGATTAGTTCGTGGCATTAAGTACCCACCAGCAAAGATGTTGGCATCAGCAGTGGTCTCATCATCTAGTGTAGTCCCATCAATGCTAACTAAGGTATCTCCTGCCACACCAGCCGTAGCACCCCAAGTAACAGTCTCCTTCACACTCTGATTCATCAAACCAATGTTAGCCTTGACAGTCGCTTCACCCCTTGAATAACAGTATCCATAGATGTGAGTGCGGTCAAAGTCTACGAACTTGGTGTTGACAGGGTACTGCATAGCAATGTCCCCACCATCAAGGCAGACATTAGGAATCTTCAGGTTACCCCATCCATCCTGTCCCGCCTTGTAGGGAGGCATCACTATGTACTTACCATTGTTCGACCTTATATCGTGATTTACGTAGTTTCCGCCAGAAGTTCTATCAGCCATTTTACTTATCTCCTTTTTATATTTTGGTGTTTCTAAGGCACACCGTTCAAAGCCTACTAGCTATACTAGTATTGCTGCGTCTCCAATGTCGAAGATTCTTCCCAGGCAGAGGCTGGAGCCCAGTAGTAAGGCACCGTAGTTGACGAGCCTTAATCCGCCAGCATCGTAGTCTTCCAGTTCAGGGAAGCGGACTAGCTTGTATAAGTCGCCCAGTCCTTCAGTTCCACCATAGGCGTAGGTTAGACCAGGCTCCTGGTTCAGCACATTACCATGCTTGACTGCAAAGATGGAGTACATCCTGCCAGAGCTAGACCAGAGGGCACGAGCATCCTCGGAAGCTCCAGTGCCTGTGAGTTTTTGCTCTGCTACCAGATAGTCAGTTCGAACTATAGGAGAGCCGTCCCAGAAGAGCACTCTCTTGCCCAGCTCATTGAAGCCCATAGTGATGAAGCCGAGACTGCCAGCAGTACCAGTTGCTAGACCAACAAAGCCTTTCTCCTGGTAAGCAGCATCCATCCAGCGGATGATTTCGTAAGGAGCCCAGATTTCATCCACACCGTGAAGCATAGAGTCCATTAAGACCCTCAGGTAGTGTAGGCTCAACCCACTCTGGTCGTTGTCTATGTTCTTAGGGTCATTGCCGAGTGCTGCAGTAGAGTATGCAGTCCCATGCTCAGCAGCTAAGGCATGGATGCCATCGAACTGCTTAGCGCTGGTATAGGTGTTGTCGGCATAGACTATTCTGGCACCTATTTTCCGCTTGAGTCCCTTCTCAGACTCCAGGAGAGTCCGTGCCTCATAGTTGTTGTAGGTGCCATAGATGCCAGGCAGGTAGTGGTCTAGTTTCCTCTGGATGTAGCACCTGCGAAGAGTCATTTCCTTCTCGTCATAGTCTACATCCTCAGTCCAGGAAAGTTGCTCACCGATGTCTATGTCAGCTACCGCTGCTTCAATGGCGCTTACTGCAGATGACTTCTCCCTTAGCCACTCTATTTTGAGACCACTATGAGCAGCCTGACCTACGGTGACTCGGTCTAAAAGGTTATTGCGTTTGATATCTTCTTCAAAGACACCAGGTATCTTCATCGACTGCGTCAGTTTCTGAGCAGCAGCCAATGTAGCCCAATGTCCACCAGATTCGTCTGCCACGTTATTTCTCCTTTAATAGATTTCTAGGTTTGAGGAGCAGCGTTGCGAACACCTCGCACAGGAGTGGATTCTATTATCTTAGCTGCCCTCTCCATATTGGTTTGAGGAGCAGCCTCCCCAAGTCCACCGCCAATAGCATAAGGTCCAACACCACTTCCTCTAGCTGTAGATACAGCCTTTAGTGCCTCCTCGAAAGAATCAAGCTCTACCATAGTCTTTTCTTTGATAGTATCAGAGGTTACTCCATACTGTAGTACTAGATTAGCCCTCCTCAACTCTAGTGCCTTACCAGCATCGGCTGCTAAAGTCACCATACTGCTCTTAGCAGTCTCCAGTTCTTGCTTGATACTCGCAGCTTCCGTATCGGTTACTGCACCCGCCTGACGGGCTTGTTCGTTCTCGGTTATCTTAGCGTTTAGTTGGGCTATTGTCTGCTGAGCAGTAGACGCTTCCAGTTTAGCAGCATCAATAGCTGCCTCATGGGATGTCTGTTGCTGAGTCAACTTCCCTTCCAAACTGTTCTTAGCAGCAATCAGGTCAGATTCCGCTACAAACTTCTTGCCATCAACCAAGACCCTTCCTTCCTTTACCTCAAACTTAGCAGTCAGTGCTACAGGCGCTGGCTCAGAAGGTGGAGTTGGAGGAGTTGTAGGCGGAGTCGTAACTTGCTCGTTGCCAGAACCACCAGGAGTTACCTGGTTCTCGTTTTCCATATTACATACCTCCACTGATTATATTCTACCACATACGCAGGGCATTGTCAAGGAGAATAAATAAAGCCCTGATAATTATTTTATCATCTCTTTCACCAGATACTTCTCCCTCAGCCCAGAGTAGAGTTGCTCGGCTTCAGTTGATAGTAGGCTAGTAGTAGTGCCAAAGAAGTTAAGCCACGCATCAGTCTCAGGGTCAAGGATACGCAGACGCTGCCTAGCCTCCCTGAGCCTTCTCTGATAACTTGATATTAGCTTATCTCCCTCAGGACCTATTATATCCTGCAGTTCTTGTCGCTCAGCAGCAGGTGCTACCTCATATCTGCGGATTTGCTGTATCTGCTCTGGGCTATACTCACGGAGTACTATGTCTCGGAGATTCCTGTACGGTCTCATAAAATCTCGGCTAGTCTGCCAGTACAGGATTTCCATAGGAGTCCAGTCAGCTTGTATCCGTTGGAGTAGACGTTCTCGGTGAGGAGCATCTAGAGATTCTAGCAGTATATCTATGTAGGCATAGTAGGTATCAAAGTCTCTCTCCATACGCTGAGACTCCCAGTTGTACTTGTACTCAGGGCTAAGTTCGTAGTAGTAGTATAGTAGCTCCTGGTCTGGCGTCTGGGTAGGAGTAGGAATGTTACGCTCCTCCAGCATCTTAGCCCGCTCCTCAAAAGTCTTAGGCACATCCTTGTAGGCTGGAGATTCACCAAGTATCCTGACCGCCTCTGCCAGTCCACCTACCAGGTCACTGCGAAAGCCCATCCACTGGTCAGGACCTATCTCGCCCTCTACGAGCTGGCGATTCATTTCTACCATGCTAGGGCGAATTAGTTCTTCATTCTCGTAGATGCCAACTGTTCTAGCCTCATCATATACTCTGTCCAGCTCCTCATAGTAGTCTTTGATTTTGACATCTAGTAGCTGCCAGCTAGAAGGGTAGAGTGGAGTAGTAACTCCCTGCCACCTACGGTAAGTCTCCCATTCGTAGAGGAGCTTTTGCTGATAAACATCTAGCTTGTAGTAGTCACTAAAGCGCTTACCTGTTACTGGATATCTGCGGTCAATCTGGTCCTGGACAGCAATAGGCACTCCTGTAGCTTCCTCAATAGCTAACCTCATTTCCTTACGGATTTCTGAGAACTCCTGAGGTCGGATACGGAAGAGTCCAGTCTGCTGCATCAGGATACCTTTGACTCCATCAACCCGATTAGCAGCTTTTAGCCAAAGTTTATCCTCCTCTGGAGTTGTCTTCTCACCAGCTTGTTTCTTCCGCCAGATTTCGTCAGCATCGTAGCCTTCCTCACCTAAGGTAAGCATAATCATGTAGTCTCGGAAGCGGTCTGGATAGATATGCTCCAGTACTGCTCCTATATGCTGGGGAGATAGAGCTCTTAATCCACTAAGCCCTGTTCTTATCCAGGCAGGAGCCAGCTGACCTACCTCAGGCTTGCCGACAGCAGCACCGAAGGCTACTATCGGTAGCATAACATGGATACCTGGGAAGAAGCCTGCTCTGCCAATGTAGTCTATAAACTCCATGCCAGGCATTACGTCATAGTACTCAGGGAAGTCACGGAGGTAGAAGGACCTAAGCCCGCCCATCCAGACAGAGCCTCTGAGGATATTAGCCTGAAGGTCAGTGCCAGGGACTGGTAGGTAGCCCTGGTCTGTATAGTCCATATAGCGGGCTATGCCTGTAGCAGTACCAGGAGTCCGCATTACTGTCCTGGGTATCCAGCGCCACCTGAACATTTCGTAGTTCCAGAAAGGAAAGAGAGACCGCATAGATTCATCTATGATGTTAGCATCGTCATAGGTGGGATAGGCTAGAGCGTGCATCTCACGAGCCTTAGTCATAGCAGATTCTTTGGTAGCCCACCACTTAGTAGCTACAGGTTCTGGAACATCAATAACAAACTCCGCTAATGTAGGAAAGTCAGTAGGAGGCTTACTGAGCCTAATCACACCTCTCTCTTCCATACCTACCAGTAACGCCCTACCCTCATCAGTAAGCTCACCTGAGAGTAATATTTTATTCTCTGCCTTAGCCCTGCCCATAATGTCATCAAGTAAACTAGAGGCTATACCACGTCTCTGCATCGCCTCTGGTACTTTTATAATTCGGATGGTCATGTACTTATCTCTTACAGAATAGTTTAGAGCACCCGCTACCTTACCTTCCAACTTAGCTTCCATATGGAAGTCGCCCGCTATCCTCTGGGCACTATGGCTAACCTCTAAACCTTCAATACGCTTAGTTGGAACAGCTGCCTTGTACATTGGCAGTTTCTCTACATCATCTGCCACTGAGTTGACATACTGACGCCACTTGACTACGTCAGACTCAGGAATCTTATTAGCAGCATGGAGTCTAGTCAGCTCTTGCCTAATCTCCTCCAGCTGCATTACTGTAGGGCTATCAGGAGTCAGTATTGTAGACTCTATCCCTAGATTGTGCCAGAGCTGGTCATAGACCTCACCGATAGCATCTTCAGTAAATCCAATATCAGCTCCTGTCTTGCCTAGCTTAGCAGCATATGCATCTGCCTGTTCTACAGTGTGTAAGATGAAGTCCTCCCTAGGACGGATAGTAGCATGGTGCTGTATCCGAGTCAGTCCTCTATATAAGTCATCCCCAGTAGCACCAAACAGATAAGCTAGGTGATTAGGAGTTAGTTCGGTAGTTACATCTGGTACGAAGTCAGGCATATAGAGTGGCTTGTCCACTGAGCCAAGGAAGTTGCGGCTAGCTCTCAGGCGTAGGCTCTTAAACTTCCTAGCATTAGTATCAAACTCATCCCAGATGGTAGCTTTCTGAGAGCGCTGCTGAGTCCAGAAGCGGTCATTTCTAGCTTTCTTAGGAGTTCTAGGTATAATAGCTTCAATCTCAGCTACCTTGTTACGAGTTGAAAGGATGTTCTCCAACTCGAGACGGCTAACAGAGTCAAGGTCAGCTAATCTAGCTATCTGAACTTCGTTCAGTCCTGCAGCTTCAGCATTCTTTGTCAACTGGTTCATTATCCTGACCAGCTGCTCTTCACTTGTCTCCATAAACTCTGCCAGTAGCTTAGCTGAACCAACTTCAAAGTCATCCATCTCACCTGGAAGCAGCTTAGCTTTTCTCAGCTCAGTTAGCTTTCTATAATCGTGTATCCTCTCACCAGTACCCTCTACCATAGCAGTGATGTTCTGCATATCGCCAAGGAACTCATCTAGATTCCTAGGAGGATTAGCTAGGAAGGCATCAGCCTCCTCTTCTAATACCTTAATCTGATTCTTCAGACTAATAAGGCTAAGCTCTCTCTCCTGCTCTGTAAAAGCTGCCATCTTGCCATCTATATCAGGAAAGATACTGCCATCCAGTACATCATCTCTAATGCCCTTTTTGGTAACCATTCTTACATCAGTGCACTTGTCAAAAGTCTTACCCAGCTCTTTGCTAATCTGCCTGCGCTCAAACTCCAGGACATCTAGCTTAGAGTGTGCTCTGACCGCTTCAGGTCCTATAGTAGAATCTTGCATTAGTACCCGTTCTATGTCCCTAGCATCAGACTTCACAATAGCAGCTATGTTATCTAGCTCCCCTCTATGCTTAGCTATCACTTCTGTCAAGCCTCTCATATCGTCTGGAGCTATCTCTGCCAGTGCTTTCATATAATGGACTTGGTAGTCATAGGCTACCTGTATACTGTTAAAGTGAGCCCACATATCGTAGCCATCTTGGAAGGAAGCCAAGTAGTGGTCTCTGCCCGCTATGTTAATCTTGGCTCCTATGGTCTTGCCACCTAGGAAAGGAACCTTCTCAGGTATGACTACTTCTTTAGTAATAAATGGCACTTTGCCGCCTCTAAATACTGCGGTTCTGCCAGTCTTAGGGTCAACTACAGCCTGAGCTAGCCGTTCTTCGCCTCGCTCAAACATCTGTAACTCATAAGGGGCATTGGCTATTCCTTTGAATAGACGGTTGGTCTCATTCACCCCGCTATAGCTCTTCGGATAGAGTAGTTCTCCTCCACCCAGGAAGCTTCTCTGCATATTCTCAAGGAAGTTGTAAGGACCGAAGTTAGTAAACAGTAGATTCCAGCGGGCTATAGGTAGAACCAGTCGGCGTTCTAGAGCTACTAGCTGAGAGGAATATAGTATCCTGTCAGCTACCCTACTATGCCAGGAAGCTGACCTACCTGCCTGATTCATATACTTAGTCAAAGGACTGTTCAGATTTCCGTAGCGGATTCCTTCTAGCCTATTAAATACTCCCATAAGGACATCAGATGCTGAGTCACCTTTGAGAGCAGCCTTAGCCTTATCAACCACACCCTGCTTGAAGGCTACTAATCTGGTAGATAGCTTATCAACTGTCTCCTCAGTAGCCTCCAGCCCAAGGTCAGCTATCATTTTACCAGCTGTTACTCTCTCGCCTTGACCAGAGAACATATTAAGTACCTCATTATTAAGGCGAGATAGACGATTAGTAGGAAATGCCACTTCCTCAACTATGCCCTTAGTTAGCCTGAGAGCTGCTGCCTCATCTATGTAGTTAAACTCTAGCATTGGCACTCCTGCTCTAACCGCAGTGTCCCAGCCTTCCATAGGACGTGCTATAGCCTGGTCAATAGCATTTGTGCCAGTATCAATAGCATCTTTAGCTGTAAGTCCTTTAACATTGCGAACCTCAGGGAAAGTGCGCTGAAGTACCGAGCTGAACTTCATATAGCTATCTCTAGCAAAGTTCCTAGCCATCATGGTAAAAGTACGAGGAATCTGATAGCCAGCACCAGTTAGCCAGAAAGTACCTTTGATAGGAGACAATACTACCTTTATGCCAGTCTTGAATATAGCATCTGCACCTGCTACAAAGCCACCTTCAAATGCTCCCACCCAAGGACCTATCCTAGTTCCTGCTGCTCTAAGTCCTATTTTAGTAAGTCCAGTACCTATCTTATAGCTAACAGCGGTAGCCATACCTAGACCAATATAGCTAACTGGGTCAAAGAAAGCCTCAGCTCCAAGCTTCAGCCACCAGGGAGCATCCCAGTCGTTAAATGCTTTTGCATAGGCAGCCCAGCTGTCCTCTCCCATAGAGCGGTAAAATTCGTAATCGCCTTCTAGCCTAGCAGCGGCAGTTTCCTCAGGAGTTTTGATTAGCCTATGGACACCTACAATGGCAGATGCTACTAGTGGTCGTGAGAGTAAGTTGAAGTACTTATCTAGCAATTCTACTGTAGCCATCATAGGCTGAGTGAGTGTTAGCTTAGCGAACTCTAGTGGAGTTAACTCTGGAGCTTCCGCTAATACTGTTCCTGCTCGGATAAGATTTAAGCGGTCAGACTCTATTGCCCAATCCTTAGCTCTGGATGATAGCCAGTCCTTAGCACTCTTCATCTCCTCATCTTGCAGGTCCATCTTGCTAAGCATAGTTCTAACCTGCTCCTCAGTCATACCTTGAGGTAGTTCGGCTACTCCAAAGGCAAAGGATTTAGCTATTTCCTCTACGGTTAGATTATGCACTGCTCTTAGCTCTAGCTTAGGAGCAGTAAGGATTTCATTCAGTACTTTAGTCTGAGCTTCTATAGCATCCCCATCAAAGCCTTCTGGCAGTATATTGGAGAGATGTTGCAGACGGTTAAAGACAGATGATAACCAGATAGAATCCTCATCCCTCATACTGTCCAGTGGAATATACTGCAATATGTCCTCTGCCTTCTGGAGTTTATAGTCTGGGATAGATAGGTAGTTTGGCATAGTTACCATTACCTCTTGTCTCCAGCGGATAGCCTTCAGGTCCTGCAAAGATATGTCATACTCTTGTCTAGCTTGCTCAAGCTGCTGCTCATAGTCCTCTATTCTTATAAGTCCACCAGCAGTAGGAGCCATAAAGCCTTCAGGAGGTCTAAAGCCCCAGACTTCGGTTAGAGGACGACTAACACCAAGTTGCTCTGCTCGGAATTTCCTACGCTCTGCCTCGGCTAGTCGTGTCTGAGCCTTGTAATACTCAACACCTAGCTGAGACATCTCTCTGCCGAAGCCTGGAAAGTACTCGGGATACTCTACAGGAGGAACAGTTACAGGTTTCCCAGGCTTTATCGGCTCTATGCCCTCTTCCCCTAATATTTTCTTGGCATACTCTGTCAGCTCTATTGGTTCTGGCATTATGCTCCTCCTTCAGGTGTAGCTCTAGCTGGTAGAGCAGTCCGTTGAGGTACAGTCTCAGGTCTTCCTCTAGTAGGCTGTACTGGCGGTTCCTGCCTACCTTCTTCAGCAGTTAGCATAGCCATAGTTGCATCTGCCACAGTATCATAGAGTCTAGCGGTTTCTCTATCTCCAGTCTTATCTAACCAAGCAGCCTGACGTCTGTAATACTGTATCAGAGCTATTATACTATTGGTAGGATGCATCTCTGCTCTGTCAGCTCTAACCTGAGCTCTCTCCTGCATCGGGTCTCCAATATCAGGAAATAGCTTCTTCAGAACATAAGTGTAGCTCAGACGAAAGTCTGGGTCGAGCATCCTGGCAGTAGTAGCTCTCTGTACCAGGTCGCCAGGAATCTCTACCTCATAGTCAGCACTAACATAAGCATTGTCTGGTAGAGCATCTGGGTAGCTCCAGCTATAAGGTTTTACTCCTCGTTCTCTGATATCTGATAACCAGTCATTATCTATATCCTCAAAGCGGTTGATGAAGGCTTGGTGAAAAGGCTTCATTACTTGGTTAGCAGAGGCAGCTATCTGACTCATAACATAGGCTGTTACCTGACCCTGAAGGCTACCATACATAGCCCAACTAACTCCACCTCTCTGCATCATAGCCTCTAAGTCAAGCTGAGTACTTCTCAGCTCCAGAGGTATAGGTGGAGTGCCAATAAATGTGACATCATCATCAGGTCCACCTCTGAATATAGCACCCCTACGGAAGAGGTCCTCTGGCTTAACTATTGCCTTGCCAGTTCTACTCCGCTCAAAGACTCTAGGCTGAGCAGTATCTCGAAGTAGTTGTAGGCTGAAACTCCACCACTTATTCCAAACACGATAGATGTTCTCATTGGTTGCTACGATAGACTGCCCGAGCTCAGCCTTCCAGCGCTCAGTGCTAACTTCCTGAGTTTGTAGCTTTAGTGTAGATGAGTAAGTTGGAATCATACCCTCTGTCAGACTACCCATATCAGGTAGCCCACCAACTGGAGCTACATAGATAGGCATACGCTTGAAGCGAGTGCGTTCAAACTTTACTAGTACAGTATCTATAACTACAGCGTTCCAGATAGCCTTAGAGAAGGGAAAGGTATCAGATATCTCTACCCACCAGTAGTCGAAGATATTAACATTCCTTCCTACTGATGCTCTCCACTGGGCATAGTTATTACTTAAGCCCCAGTTGTTACGCTTAGCTATATTAGTAGCTTGGGTAGCAGATATTCGATAGATGTGAGCCACCTCGCTAAGTCCCAAGGTTGCATCCCACATAGGATAGACATCTATAGGATTCCAAGGTTCATCATAGCAGCGGCTACCATCATCTGTTACTACAGCAAAGTCAGCGTACCATCCAGTTGCCAGCATAAATCCCAGTGAGGTTCGCTGTAGAGATTGTCTAGGGTTAGTTCGGCGGAAGTTGGTCTGAACATCACTCCAGGCAGTATGAAAGAATCGGCTGACAGAAGCCACAGCAGTCGAGACCTCTGGGTCTACTGAGTCATAATCCTTTACTCTGTGTGGTACATCGGCATCCAGTAAGTGGAGAACTAAATTAAATAGAGACCTCGGGTCGTTGCCTACGAATGACTCCATTTTCTCAGTCTTAAGTTCGTCAATCATCTCTATAAGCCTATACCAGCGCTTCATAGCCTCATCCCTGGAAGCCCAGAATTTCTTAAGCTCGTTACAGCGAGTAATTATTGTAGTCGCATTTCTATTCATTTACATCTCCTTACCGACCCCAGCTATCTCCCCATCCACCCTCTGTGCTATCTCCTACTAGCCCTCGGGCTATAGGCATAGCATCTCTACATACTATAGCAATAGCACCTGCATCATGGTGGTCGTCAGCACCTACTACCAGTATGCCACTCTTTACCATACTGTTACGCCGTATGTTCTTGCACTGAGACCAGAAGCGTATGTCCTGACAGTCTATATCATCCAGATGCCTGCTAACCTCTGTTATCATGTAAGGCTTAGTTGATTGATTAGTCTGCCAGCCAACAGTTCTCATCGACTTACCTGTCCTCACATCCTCACGCCAATAGAGGTCAGAGTAGTCTCTCAGGTGAGATACGATATCTAAATTATCTTCTGGGCAGATAACTCCAGTATTGTAGTAATGACCTACTTCCTTCATAAGCTCTGCCATCTCCCATTCGTCATAGAGACCTGCCAAAGTAGCGCAATGCTGCATTACTGGAGGAATCTCATTGCCATCCTTGTCTCTGTAGCCCTCGATGAAGTTCCATACATGACCAACTGACTCAGATATCTTACCTTTACCTGGGTCAATAGAGATAACATAGCCTTTTCCTTCCTCTACATCATGCCAGATGTCAAGGGTAGCAGTTATGGTAGCCTTAGTTACCTTATCAACAGCAACAATACCCTTTTGTATAGGTGCTGGTCTGCACTCATGAATCTTGGTAGTTATGATGTCAGTATTGTAGGCTTGGTCTCCTGCTACTAAGAAGCAGGTCTCATCATTCTCAGGAAATTCCTGCTCAAAGATAAATATAGTGTCTCCAGCTCGGCGGAGGCTAGATATTTCGGCTTTCTTATATCTCCTCCACCGAAGCTTAGCCATAGTTTCAAACTCACCAAAGCCATAGGATTCTATCAGTAGTCGTATTAGACTAGCCTCATCTGACTGAATGTTCAGCAAAGGGTCACGGTCATCGCCTGGAAGACAGAACATATCATTAGCATACATCTTATACTCAGGATGAAAGAACCAGGGATAGAAATGATGCTTATATACTGAGTCACCAATCATAGTGCCTTCCTTAGCTGCTCTATACATATCACAGAAAGGATTGTCCTCACCATTGGCAGTGCTACCTATGCGGACTTTGGTTCTGGGACTAAGTGGAACCCGCTGTAGTGCAGATGCCATGATAGCCTCATGAGTACCAACCAACCAGAAGGCATACTCATCCAGTAGAAGGTTGTGGATAACTTCGCCTCGTCCAAGTACATAGCTTCTACTACTGAATATATACATAGTAGAGTAGAAGTTGGTAGCCTTATCCTCCCAGCTAAGTTCGGTAGCTGACTTATGGTCTAGCTTAGGAATGGTAGGGATTTTTCTCTCCAAGCTCTGATGAAAGCGCTTAGCCTTCAATATCTGGCGCTGAGCACTGAACTCATCATAGCTGATAATGACTGAGATAGTGCCATTGATAGTGATATTGTCTAGGAAGAAATCGCCAACTATGATAGAGGTAAATCCTACTGAGGCAGGTTTTACATAGATGTCTCTCAGACCAGAGTTAACAATAATATCATCCTGAATAGGATTAGGCACAAGTGGCACTCTCTGCCTATTTTTGTCGTCAATGTCTAGTAGCGTGCTTAGAGTAAGCCGTCTATCAGAGAACAGCGTTCTAAGTGCTTCGTCTTGCGATAGAGGTGTAGCCAAGGCTATCTCCCAGAAATCTTCTTTAATGTGAGTGCTAATCTTGCCTGTTTACCTAGCCTGCCTGAAGCACTACGCATTTTTCTAGCATATGCCTGAACAGTCATGCCTGCTGCCTTTGCTTTGCGAGTAAATGCACCAGGTCTCTTGATAGCCCCTGCAATCCACTTCTTCCCACCTCCAGTGCTCTTGGACTTCCTCGCTCTAGTCGCATTAGCCATCTTGCCCTCCTAGTATGTTATTCTCCTCAGTATCTTGAATCTAGCCTTAGGAAATACTTGCTTAGGAGGTCTACCCTTGCCTAAGACAGTAGTCCTTCCTCTAGTAGTTACCTTATACTTTATGCCTGCCCTTCTAAGAACATTAAGAGTGTGCTGGGATACTCTAGTTGGTGCAGTCCTAGCCTTGGTAGCTTTCCTTGCTCTGCCATTAGGCATATTACTTCCCTCCGTTCATCCTTCTTAGAACAATATTGAGTTCCGTTAAAGCCTTAGTATTCTCCTCACGAGTCTGCTGGTCTTTCTCCAGTAGGCTCTCTAGCCTCTCAGAATGAGCGCCGTGAACATCATGGATTCTGCCCTCAGTATCCTTCCTGTCTTTCCTATACATCCAGAAAATAAAGCAGGCTAGTATAGCTACAGGTCCCCCAGTCGCCAAGTTCTCCAGTAGTATTCCTTCCATTATCTCGTTCTCCTTCTCGCTCTGGTTCTTCCAGCCCTCAAAACTATTGGTCGGCTAAGTCTGGCTCGACTACGATAGACTCTGCCAGGAGACCTAGGCTCTTTAATCCTTATACGGCTTATCTGAGCCCTACGGATATTTCTTCTCGCAGCTGCTACTACTTTAGCTGTGACTGGTCTTCTGGGCACTTTGTCCTCTAGATAATGATATAGTATCAGTGCGACTAACCTGGATTACCTCCTGATTCTTACTTACCCACTCAGCAAAATTAAAGCCACCATCCTTGTCCCCTACCACTACTTCAAGCAACTGCAACTGCTGAGGTGTATAGGCACTCCTGAGTCTGAGCAAATATTGCTGGTCATAAGGGGACAACTCGGCAGGCACTAATTCTCCTGTCTCTTCATCTACTACTAAGTCCATTTCTAATGACTTACGCAGTATTCTTTTGTCTTTCTCTAGAACCATCCTGAAGTTGCGGTAGAAGTCCAACTCAGCGTATTCTCGGCTAAGCTGCTTACGAAACTCAGGGACACGCTCTTCTAGGTCTCTAAACTTACTATCCATCCTGGCTACTTCTAGCCAGCTTCTAGTAAGTCCTAGAACATACAGCGATTCTTCATCAGAGAACCCGCAGGACATCCAGCTGAGATACTTGGCTCTGTCATCGCTCCTGCGGTAAGGAATCAAAGTAGCGGCGGTTGATACTTCCTTAGGCTCGGACTTAGGCAACTTTGGTGTGTGCTCAAGCATACAGTATCCTCCAGTCTGAGTATACCATATATGTAGCTCCACGTCAAGGATAATAAATAACAGTCTGTTTATTATTTTGACCAAGTGGAATAGACAGGTTGACAAGGATAGGACTGATGTGGTATAATGATAATAAAGGAGATGGAAGATGGAGAAGTATGAGATAGACATATCCAAAGGACAAAAGGGTAGAATCAAGATTACCCCCAAGTTAATAGAGCAAACCAGGAGATTCTTGACACGCACTATCTGGATATTCCACCACAACTACATGGAGGACAAAAGTGGAGAAGCCTTCGAACAGTGGCACGAGGATAAAGCTAGGGAGTTACTGGCTTTCCTCAATATGCCAGAGGAAGATAGGGCAGAAGCTACCGATAGGCTCTCGGTCAGTTCCTCTAACCAATGTAGACTTGATGTAGTAAAGTAGAATGGACATATATCTAACAACCTGTCGAAAGACAGTTCCTGCCTGCTCCTACTGCGGTGAGACCATAGAGCTATCCGAACCTATGGTCTGTGGTAAGTTGTGGCAGAAATTTACGGAGGAAGGAGGTGAGCCAAGAAGATGGGTGAAGAACTTTCGGTGGCACGGAAAGAGAAAGAGGGACAGTCAATGTTGCTGGTTAGAACAGGCTCTGGAAAGGCTATCACAACATCCTATAGTGGAAACAAGAGGACGCAAGAGCCTAGTTCTCTCAAAGGCAGTAATGGAAGAGCGGCTAAAAGTACTGAGACAAAGAGCCAGGGCAGTGGCAAAACTAAAGGAGCTAATGCTCGCTCCACTAAACAAGCAAGACGTGGACGAGATAATAAGGATAGGAAGTCGAATAGAAAGCATGAAAGAGAAGATAGGATTATTGGGCGGAGTGCCCAGAACATGGGAATAGTGCATCCAGGTAGCTACTGCGATGAATTAGAGGCAATTCCTCACTACTGGCGTGAAGTTGAAAAGGTTTGTGAAGGCTCACTACTACGATGCATGAACTGCTATAAGTATATATGGCTACCACTGAGCGAGCATGAAGCTGAGCGCATGGGTAAGTTGATGAGGTCCTCTGGCAAGGATGAAGGATATTGCGAATACCTGGACAGAAATAGAGGAGCTAAGATAATAGTAGCAAAAATGCAGGACCTTGGCAGAATGGAGGCAGAGGCTACTGATAAGCGTAAGTTTGCTAGACTAGTAGATAAAGTAATGAGCGATAGGAATTATGACAGAAAGGAGAAGTAAATAAGGAGGAGTAATGGATAAGAACTTTCACAGAACATTTACTAAATGCCCTTGCTGTGGTAGTGAGGACAGATTCCTGGAGCAGCTAGGTGATGAGTTGAAGGCTAGAGGACTAGCCAGGGAGGAGTGGAACTTTCATCTAGATGTCAAGCAAGGTATTGTAGTAGACCAAGTCAAGGAGTCTGCTATCCCTATTGGCTCTGAGATTCCTGGATATGGAATAATGACTGATATCTGCATGGACTGTGGCTGTGTCTATGCTATAGACCTTTCCCGTAGTGATGCCAAGAAGGGCTTAGCTCCTGGGACTCAGATGCCTCCCAATAGAGCTCAGAGACGTAGAATGGGCAGAGATGGTAGAGATGGTGGAGCACCGTCAAGTCCTTTCGTACTGCAGTAAAGGAGGTATAAGCAGTGTCGTAGAACTATGAAAGTAAGTAAGTAACTTTTCTGTAAATGAGAATTCTCTATCTGGCAGTAGAGAGTAATATCACACTGCAAAGTAAGGCACCCGTACCCGCCTGGTCTTTTGTCCAGAATGAGGGGTAGTATGTGCCAGTTGGCACAGTTCAAAGATAGTCCATCGCCACACACTGCAACTAACTGCAACTGCGACTGTCTGCAACTGCAACTGACTGCACTGTCTGGCAAGTGAGCACGTTCAGAATTATTTTTAGCAAGTTACACGGTAACGTGTATGCGTGAGCATGAGTGAGTATGAGTGAGCATGAGTGAGAACGTGCTAGCTCAGCTCCCCACAAGGTAGGTTGACAAGCGTGGTACTATCTGTTATTATGGTATTGTAATCAGATGAGCTGATGCACAGCAAATAACCATCTGATTCTGGAGGTGAAAGCGGCAACGTTCATACTCCGTAAGTACGGAGGATAAAAGAATATGGCTAACGAAGTAGAAGCCAATGCTGTTGAGATAGCTGAAGAAGCGCCAGCTGAGGTCAAAGAGCCTACTGAAGAAGAGCTTATGGCAGAGCTTGAAACTGCACTGAAGTCAAAGGACTTCAAGGCAGTAGCCGCCGCCAGTCGCAAGATAGACGGTATCCAGAAAGCCAAAGAGAAAGCTGAGCTAGATGCTAAGAGAGCAGCACTGGAAGCCATAGGCGAGAAGGTCAAAGCCGCTATCAGCAAGGCAGTCAAGCCACTGGTAGAATCAGGTGACCTAGACGCTGCTGATGGAATCTGGTACTCTTACGACTTCGGAGAGCAAGCTCCAGTAGTGAGACTCATGAAGACTCAACCTAGGGCAGTAAGGGCAGGCGGAGGCGGAGGCGGAGGTAAGAGATTTGATGTAAGCACAGATGAGATGCTCAGCAGGCATGGAGCAGAAGAGTACAAAGATGGCTTAACTTTTCAGCAAGCCTACGAGTCAAGCACTGATAAGAACTGGAGATATGCCATAAGGCAGAAGCTGCTAAAGAAGGAAGGGATACTATAGGTTAGCAGTCACGCAGAGAATAGGACTAGCAAGTTGCCAGCTAGTCCTTTTCTTTTGTCTAAAATTAGAGGAAGTGAGGGAGTCAGTAAGTAACTGTACTGCACGCTGCAACAGATAAGAACGATAAACAATATAGTTCAGTTGATGTGATTGCAACAGAAGGTTGACATAAGTTACGTAGTATGGTATAATAGGGGTATGATAAAGAAGGGGAAGCAGATAAAGGACTACCCTGAGACTCATCAGGTCGGGATAATCTCAATAGAGAATATGCCAGAACAAAGGATAATCAAAGGAGACCTTGGAGTTCAGATAGCAAAGGATGGTCGAGTATGGGTCTGTATAGATGGAATAGCATTTATCAGATTCAAGCCGAAGGAAGATGGACATAGTCTCTAGCATAGGTAATGACCAACTGCTGGCTGAGTATGGTAGTCACCAGTTCAATGAGTTCCGCACTATCCAGCAAGCATGGGATAAGTTGAACTTAACTCCATATGATGTAAGCAAAGCACCACAGTATAGTATGCTACGGCAGTTAATGCTAGGAATACAGGAGAAAGAAGGACAGCATGGATACTAGTGAGATAGAGCGGAAGATATCTAACCTTGAGCGTAAGGTAGATGACCTTGCTTATGACCTACGCAGAGCAGTGGATGAACTGCGCAGTGAGATATATGCAAAGTCAGACAAGTATCACACTCACGAAGGAAGCAGTATATAGAGGAGCTGAGCTAAGGATATACCAACCTGGCGGTCTGTTTGATGCAGCAGCTGCTAAGCCAGGTTACACTGGCACTGCTTTCCTTGAAGGTCCTCACTATCCAGCACCACATACTTGGTATGCTGAGGTAGAGTTAGTAGATGGTATCATAGTTAAGGTAAAGTAAATAAGAAAGGAGGTGAGTATAATGGCAACCTTCAGAAAGCTGAAGATAACGTGGCAGGAACTCAGTGAACTACTGAGCAAAGCTAAAGTACTTATGGCTGATGAAGATATAGAGCTGATTACTCTGACTAAGCCAAGAGTTCTGCTCATACGTACTACTAAGGAGAAGAGGTAAAGCAATGAAGAAGAGTCAACCACCTAAGCGCAAGCAGAGCAAGAAGCAGCGGGCTTTTAATCGCAAGGCTAAGCAGATATCATCGGCAACTGAGCAGACACCGCCAGCAATAGCACCGCTGTCTCCTGCTAGAAAAGCATTTCAAGATTTATAAGGAGGTGAGTAATGGCAGTTCCATCAGAGAAGAGTCCAGAGATGGAGAAGCTCATAGATGCCAGCAATCCATCTGGCAGGAAGCGAGTCAACTCTATCAAGGCAGACATCTGTAGCTGGTGTGGCAAGCCAGCAACTGAGTTCAGAAATGGCTTGAGTCGAAGAGAGTATGCTATCTCTGGATTCTGTCAGAAATGTCAGGACCAGGTGTTCATTGATGAAGAAGACTAGAAAATCTTGAAAAGGGAGGTAATACTAAATGAGAGGAATCAGTGGCATTGAGATTCTGATTATAGTGGCTATCTTCGGTATCTTGGCAGCTGTCATAGTCCCCAATCTGGTTCAGTTTTTTGGCAGTTAGCCAATAAGAAGGAGGTGAAAAGTAATGGCAAAACTATATGGAGTACAACAGACAAGGAGAGGCAAAGAGCTTGAGCCTATTCGCAAGGCTGCCTTTGAAGCATGGCTGCAAGACAAGACAATCACTGGGTCAGTCCTGAAGAAGCAGCTCGATGTAGTGGGCAGTGTAGTTGCAGCCTCAACTGTGTTCGGATGGATAAAGAGATGGAGGTCTGGCAAAGGCTTAGCTAGAGGACTTCCTGCTACGGCAACCGTAGAACCACACTTTATTCGACACCTACTTTTACCCAAGCCTAGGACTAGCAGTAGCCCTACTCTTGATGACATTATCAAAGCTGCTGGAGACTTGGAGACTCTCAGCGTTCTTACCTTCCAAGGCATGATGAAGAAGATGGAGGAGAAGAACACTGCCTACGAGACTATAAGGCAAGAAAACCTTAGGCTACAGCAAAGAGAGACCGACCTCAAGAATGACCTGAACAGCTGTGCCAGAGAAAAGAATAAGGTAATGCGAGAGTACAATGAGCTCCTTGCTAAGAGAAGGGTAGGCACATTGAGCATCAATACAGTGACTCATAGGCTTGAGTCGAAGGAGAGATAGAATGAGTACATTTATAAAACTACTACCACTCGAGATGGCTGAGGTAGATGAGTCGGAATACTGCGAGCCTGCTATGGAGTTGGAGAGTTCAGACACTATAGTAGGTGATATGAATGAGGACCACAAGAAACTCTGGACTCTCTGGAAGTTGGCTCAGCTCAAAGGAGCTCAGATAAAAACCAAAGTCTTGCTTGGTGGAGGACTGACAGACGATGAGAATAGTCAGGTTCACAAGGTTGAGGCTAGAGCAGAAGTACTGAGAGGATTGTTCTGGATGGCAGTACATGATGACTTTGACTTATGGAATGAAAGTACCATCGGAGTAAGGAAAGGTTACAAGATTGTCACTTGCCTATGGCAAGTTACTGCCATCTCTGATAGGTAGCTACAACTACAACAGAGAGGACACACTGGACTGGCTAGTTCAGTTGTGTCCTAACTGCAGTTCAGATAACGTATGCTGCCTAGACCCTAAGTTCAATCCTGATATAGAGAGTGCAGGCAGATGGTTCTGTATATCCTGCCAAGATAGCTGGAGGTATGAGATAGAACATTAAGGAGGCAGTGATGAAAAGAATATTTAAGTACCCTCTTGTTGTGCAAGGCATAACCACTATCGAGATGCCCAAGGGAGCTAGGGTGCTAGCAGTTCAGCCACAGTATAACAAGCTACAAGTCTGGGCTCTCATTAATGATAGTGAGAAGGAACTGGAAGTCCATAGCTTTTACACCTTTGGTACTGGTAAGGAGGTTACAGTTGACCTCGATAAGTGTACCTACATAGGCACTTACCAGCTTCTTGACGGTGCCTTTGTTGGTCATCTATATGAGTCCATAGCAAGATGAACAAACCGAGCAAGTTAAGCTGGCAGAAGACACACCTGCGAGACCTACTACTATTTGTACTAACTAAGTATGACATTAGATGCTACTTCTGCCATAAGCCGTTTACTATAGCTGACTTCCCTAAGCGTATGACTGACCTGATAACTGAGCATCACTTAGATGGAGACCACATGAATATGAAGATTGAGAACAGAGTACTAGCTCATCGTACCTGCCATAAGTCACACCACATGAGAGAGAGGAGGCAGAATGATAGGTAAATATATCCTTATAGGAAAGGAGCCAATGCTAGTTGATGACCTCCTAGAATGGGCAGAGTGGTTTGAGACTGCTGACCGCCATGTAGCAAACACAGTCTTACCGAGTGGAGTGAGAGTATCGACTGTGTTTCTGGGAATAGACCACTCTTTCCCTCCTTCCACTGAAGGTGAGCCTATACTATTCGAGACCATGATATTTGGGGGAGAAGATGATTCTTACCAAGAGCGTTACTCTACGTGGGAGGAAGCAGAGGCAGGTCATGAGCAAGCGTGCAAACTACAGCTTCTAAAGGAAGGACAGAGAGCAACCAGTGAAGGATAGATGCAAGTGCGGTAGAATAAAGGAAGCGCATTTTAAGGTATGCTATAAGTGCTACCTAGACGACCTTATACACAGAGCAATATATGGACAGCTAAAAGACTATGAAATAGAAAGGTTGAAGAGGAGGAACGTATGAGTCTAGAAACTAAGGAGGATTGGCAGGAGGAGATCAGAGCCCTGTTTCACTACCTTGAGGTAGAGAGGGGACTGACACCAGATGAGGGACAAGCGTTAATAAGACTCCTATATAGAGGAAGCGAGCGACCTGTTAGCCAAAGTTAAGGAGTGATGAGCAATGAGTAAGTCAGGAAATGCCTTTATAGCTGCAACACGAGGACACCAGTTCACTCTATATGCTGTAATGAGAAGGATGGGTATTCCGCTTAGTAAGGAGCAGGAGAAGTTCCAAGCCTACCTTGAACGAACATATCCTGCGGTAGTTGAGAAGGATAAAGAGGAAGATGAGCGATAAGTATGAAGTCCACTGTGGCAGATGCAACTGGTGGGGCAGGGTAGACCAGATGAGACTCATCTACAATACTAATCCCTCTAAGCCTGGGGATGTTATACCTGAACTGGGCTGTCCTAAATGCTCATCAGACCAGTGGTTAGAGAACGATGAGTCAGGCATTGTAGATGCTATGTATAATCTAATTGAGAAGCGAGAGGCGCTACTTGAAACATTAGTAAAACTCAGGGAGGTTATAGCAACTTGCCAGATATCTCAATCCCTGAAATAAGGAGAAGAATAATCAAGGAGCATGGACTGATACCACCTAAGCCTCCTCCATACTTCCTACCTGAAGCTGAGCCTTATGATGAGTCGGCTGTAGACTTTCCTAAGACTAGCCTAATGAAGTATATCGAGGCTAAGTATAGTGTACTACTAAAGCTAGACATCTATCTTGGCAGTATAAATGATGTCTGTAGTCGCTACGGCTGGGAGGTAGATAGGGCTACTATCAGTCGCTGGAGAAAGATTATAAGGAGGTACTTGATAGATAGAAAAGATTAGATTATAATTACTATCTTCGATTTTCCAGATAGGAGAATTTCAAATCTGCAGTTATAGCAAAGGAGGTAAAATA
>Ga0307378_10002175_pt1 | contig 30645 bp, 61 predicted proteins | sample UN1MG_FD_202238 | JGI IMG/M metagenome (GOLD analysis project Ga0307378, IMG submission 202238) | Soil microbial communities from Risofladan, Vaasa, Finland - UN-1 | ecosystem: Environmental > Terrestrial > Soil > Coastal area > Acid sulfate soil | place: Finland: Risofladan, Vaasa | collected... | reverse complement strand
TCGTTGCCACATATGACTCTCATCCTGAAAACCACGTCAGTTTTGCTTCAAATCATCTTGGAAGAGAAGTTTTTGATGTAGTTGAAATTGATGGAGTTCAGCAAATTCTTTGGCCTGACCATTGTATCTCGTTTACACCGGGATGGCAGCGTCCAGAAAATCTTCAATGTCTTGATTGGACATATAGATTTTCAAGTTCACTTAATAAAAGACGAACAGGCAAGCAGGTTAGGGTTATCTATAAGGGAACCGATCCACAAGTTGATGCTTATTCTGGATTTGCTGGTTTTGGAAATAATTTTGATAAAGAAAACTCGACTCTTGAAAAATACTTAAAAGAACTTGAGATTAATAAAGTTTTTATCATGGGATTGGCAACTGATTATTGTGTAAAATTCACTGCTTTGGATTCTGCCAAATTGGGATTTAAAACATTTGTTATCGAAGATGGATGTCGTGGAGTTAATGCTAATCCCGGTGATGTTGAAAAAGCAATTGAAGAAATGAAAGAAGCCGGAATTGCTGTAATTAGTAGTGAGGATGTGTCGTGAAGAAAATTCACTGCCGATTTTTTTGATAAAATTAAGAATAGATTATAATGAGTAGATTACAAATTGGAGATGTCGTCTTTTACTCTTATCGTATAAAATCAGAGACAGACTTTAATTTTTTTGCAAAAAATATTTCAACCCCTATAATGTAGAGAAGGAGAGAACGAAAATGCCAAAAAAGAAAAGCAAAAAGATTGATAAATTCATCCCACCAGAAAAACCTTATCATGTTATTGTAAAATACAATCAATATGAAGAAGAGGTTAGAGCAAGCAATCCAAATGACGAATGGGATTCTGGAGAACAAGAAATATTTTTTACTATCGAAAGTGTTCACGCAACAGAGCCAGAATATGGATGGCCACAAAGTGTTGAAGTCTCTTTCAACCCGGAAGACCATTTAGAAGAAAATATGTATGTTATCGTTGTCAGATATGACACTGGTGATACTTTTGGAAACACATATAATACTTGGAAAATTCCAGAAGTTGTGTTGACGATGGCAGAAGCAGATAAAATATGTAAAGCAATCAAATATGACAAGTATGATGGTGGTAAATACAATGCTTGGCAGGGATATTTTGAGAAATTAAATAGCGTTGATTATGAAACACATATGTTGAGAATTTGAAAAATGATAGAATTAAAATCGATAAGTGATGAAGAACTTTTTAAAGATATACAGATACATGAAAGATGGATTGACAATGCCAAAAATTTAAAAAGAAGAGAGGCTTTATGGTGTTCTCTTTTTCTATTTTTGATTATTTTTTTTGGAATACTTACTTTTTTTTACCCTATAGCGATAAATCTTGTTATTTTCTTTTTTGCTATGTTTTATATTTCTTATGGCGACTATAAAACACATAAGGGAAAAATACTTGCTTGGACAGATGTAGTAAAAAAAGAAAATCATCTTTTATGTATGTTATGTTGTGATGGATATAGAGAGTATTACCAGGATTTCGAAGAAAGAATAAAAGATAGATTAAGATGAAGAAGGCAGGAAAATACATACAATCAAAAGAATTGAATATATCTCCGTGGCTGGGCCATGGTCTGATTCCAATCCAGACCTACCGGATTCGATTTCTGGCGGGGATGATTTAAGTAGGAGTGGCCAGGGTGCCCACAATACCAACGACGGTTCGACTCCGTTATTTCACACGGAATGTGATTGGGTGTTTTTCGGTTCGATTCCGGAACATTCCTAATTTGAAGAAAAAACTATCAATAAGTCGAATATATGGTAGTTTCTAATATTGTTAATTTTACAATAAGGAGAAAAAACAATGAAACGATTTTTGAAAGCAATGGTTGTTGTCGTATTCAGTGTTGCGTCGATGTTCTTTGTAATGGGGTGTGATGGAAGTTCAAGAAGGGTATCTCCAGGAAGGCATTATTATACTCCTCCAAAACCTTATTATCATCGGACTCATAGGCCAACCTTTACTCCTCACCGTAGTTTTCCGGGTCATAGGCCAACCCTTACTCCTCACCGCGTACCTTCCAGAGGAAGTTCTCCAAGTAGAGGCAGAAGTCACAGATAAAAGTGCTATAATGTAATAGCGTAGGGATGGATAGAGTGACCCTCTCGCTCTATCCATCGTTGTTTTTTTCGTAGAGAAAAAATGAAATTTAACCATAGTTTTTGAAGGAGAAAAAAGATGAAGGAATCAATGACACAACAGTTGAAAAAAAGACTCCAAAAAGAAGGATTTCGTCATGTCCTTGATTGGAGACACAAAATTATCCCGTATTTGTTCTATATGAAAAGTAATGGTCGAGAGGTATCCTATTATTTTAGTACATTTGGCGGTGGATTGGTATATAAAAAGATATGTGGATATGACGGAAATGGCTGGTATTCCACCAGAGGTAAATCGGTTAGATGTTCAGAAGTATTGAGTTGGTCAACTTTGGTATAATAAAACACGCACCTGTATTTCAATGGCAGAATGAAGTCCTGATATGGCTTTGATCCTGATTCGATTTCAGGCAGGTGTACTTTTTGCGGAGAAAAAGATGAAATTAGAAGTTGGTGATAGAGTATTTGAAATTGCTATATTTTCGGATGAAGAAGGAAATGTCCTTGAAGAAGAAGGGGCAATTGTAAAAATTACTTCAGACGGATATCATGTCAAATTAGATAATTATTCCAAAGTGATGTGGTACAAGCCTGAGTGGATCAAGTGTGTCGATGAAAAATATTATGGTGATTTCCAAGAAAAAATGATAGACAGACTTGGGCAAAAAGAAATAAAACCTATACCATCAAGAGCAATAAAATGAAACTAGTGAAAGTCTTCGATTTGAATTTGCAAATTGGCAGCAGAGTTCATCATGTTGCTCGGTCAGTAAATATAGGAAAACATGTAGTGGGAACAGTAAAATGGGTAAGAAAGGATTCTGTTGGAATCCTATGGGATGGGATAAATAATACTTGGCATTATCGGCTGAATGAAGAGATGTATTTTGAAATTGACGATTACGCAGATTTTCAGGAAAGAATATTGGAAAGATTAGGATGAAATTCAAAGTCGGAGATAGGGTCCGTTTAAGTGACGATACCATGCGGCAGGACCCATATTATAAAAAACGATATATTGAAGGTGTAATTTCTCGTATACAAATAAAATATCATTGTTCGACATATACTATAATAGACTACTGGGTTCAATGGGATCATCCAAAATGTCAAAACCCGATTGTCTACTCAGGTGGTGACCTTGATTATCCAAAAGAACATACAGATTTTCTTGATAAGATTAGAGATAGATTAAAATGAAATTCAAAGTAGGAGACAGAGTTCTTTCTTTTTATGGGGCCAAGTCAGGAGTTGTCACCGAATTAGATGGAGACGGAGACCCATGTATCCATTGGGATTGGGATATTCACGGAACAACGGCCATGGCATATCATTCAAAAGATATTCTCCTTGATGATTATAGTGATTTTTTGGACAAATTGGAGAGATTTGAATGAGTAAATTCAAAGTAGGAGATAGGGTCAAATTGTCAAATGAGCCTTCTTATATACGAGAAGACAATGGTGAAGGAAGTATTATAGATATAACTCACAAACAGTATAGGACAACCAACAAACAGATATACTATGCGACATTATATTTTGTAAAATGGGATAATGATCCGCATTTTATTCCTTGCTATCCTGGAATCGAACTTAATTTTCCTGAATATTATGCGGAGTTTTTAACTAAAATAGAAGATAGGATGAAAAATGAGTAAATTCAAAATAGGTGATAGAGTTCTTCATAATTCGTCCTGTCCTTCAACTGGTTTTTTTGTGTATGAGGGTCAGCCAATTGTAGGAACAGTGGAAGATGTTGTAGGAATAGCGGAAGGGTATTATACGGATGGATACTACAGGATTAGATGGAATGATGGTAAATGTTCCACTGAGATCGAAAAGGATATTAGTTTACATTCTTATACATATTACAAAGATTTCCAAGAAAGAATAAGAGAGAGAATGGGATGACTTTTGAAATTGGAGATAGGATTGTTGGGATAACAGAACCAAATGTCGGCAAAAAAGGTGTTGTTGCCAGATTTGATAGAAATAATGATCCGGTGGTGAAATGGGACGATGCACAGGATTGGTGTCCGATGTATCATTATAGAATTTCTTTAGATAATGATTTTTATGAGTTTCAAGAGAGAATAAGAGAAAGACTGGGATGATACACAAGTTCGACATTGGAGATGAAATTTATTATTGCGGGGATGTTAATGATCGTGGGATTGTTACGGGTTTTGACGGAGATAAAAAGAATTGTGTTGAATGGCATAATGAAGATGTCAGGTCTATTCATCATGACACAATGCTTACATTATATAGTCGTGCATGTTGGGCAGATTTTGAAGAAAGAATAAAAGAAAGACTTTTTTAATTTTCCGCAAAAAAAAATACTATTCTGTATCTATAATGGTATGGAAAGCAAAAAAGTATAATGAATATTATTCAAACGATGAGTATCGTGTGTGGAAACAAGGCGTGTGATGCTGAATGTCCTTTTTGTATTTCCAAACAGACAGGAAATCAGCCAACCAAATGTATCACATTCGAATCTAATAGAAGAAATTTCCAGATTGCTACTGATTACGCAAAACAAAGTGGTGTGACAAGTATTCTTCTAACAGGGGTCGGAGAACCTACCCTATTTCCCGAATACATTGAAGATGTATTGAGGGATTTGCATACAAGAAATCTAGAGATTAATTTTCCTTTTAAAGAATTACAGACAAATGGGATTAGAATGGCAAAAGGGGAATTGGATGAAGAATTACAGAGATGGTATCATTTAGGATTGACGACAATTTCTTTGTCGGTTTGTCATTATAGTTATCAGTTTAATCGAGACATTTATACTCCCAATGGGGAATATCTTGATTTGGCAAAGTTAATTAAGAAACTACGTGATATTGGTTATCTTGTCCGTTTGTGTGTAATGGGAATGAAGGGTGGCATTGATAGTGTTGATAAAGTAAAGTATCTTATTGAATACTCAAAAGGATTTAAAATATCTCCTGATGATATTGGAATTCAATTGACATATAGAAGAATCACAAAGCCAGAACATACTACTTGTGATGACGAAATTACCGATTGGGTCAATGAACATTACATCAACGATATGGATTGGGATGTCATCCATGCTTGGGTTGAGAGGAGAGGGACGCTGTTAATGAACCTTATGCATGATGCAAAAATCTGGGACATTGATGGACAGAATTTGTGTATCTCTACTTGTTTAACGGAAGACCCTGACCCTGATAAAATTCGTCAGGTCATTTTTGGTAATGATGGACATTTGAGATATAGTTGGCAACATCGAGGAGCAATTTTACTTTGAAAAAATTCAAAATTGGTGATAGAGTGAAATGGCATGCTCATGATGCCTGTGGAATAGTAGTTGGTATTGTTGATAATCGGAATTATAAAATCAAATGGGACATAAGAAAAGACGTTCTACCTTGTTATTATGAATTTATTGTTCTGTCCGATTATGAAGATTTTAAAGAAAGAATAAAAGATAGATTAGGATGAGTAAATTCGATATTGATGATAGAGTGTGTTTTGCTAAAAAATCCCATCACATAGGCGTGGTGATCGGTTTCGATGCCGATGGAGATCCTCATGTCAAATGGAACGGTAATATCGAAGGAGATTATTACGATAGTCAATTATCGTTATGTATGCCAAACAGTTGGGCCGATTTTAAAGAAAGAATAAGAGAAAGATTAGGATGAGTAAATTTAAAATTGGAGATAGAGTTCGTGAACAAAGTCTCTACGGTACAGTCATTGGTTTCACCCCAAATAAATGCTGTATTGTCCAGTTTGATGAAACTCCTTTTCTACGACAATATCGTGATTATTATAGCAATCCTTTTCTTATCTTGGTGGAGTCTGGACCATGGTCGGATTTTGAAGAAAGAATAAAAGACAGAATAGTATGAGTAAATTTAAAATTGGAGATAAAGTTGTTTTTAGCACTCCTCCTGACGATGGCATAGGTGTCGTTATTGGTTTTGATGTGGATTGTGATCCTTGTGTCGAATGGCCGGATGCGATTGGTGATTATTATGATAGTCAATTAGTATTGTATGACCCTGACTCTTGGCAGGATTTTGAAGAAAGAATAAAAGAAAGAATAGTATGAATCTCAAAGTCGGAGATAGAGTTAGGTTAAACCCATGTAAAGAAGATTTGAGAGGAACTATTGTGTTTGTAAATGAAGCATCTTGGGGCGGATCATGTAGTGTTTTGTTTGATTGTGGTGGTCGAGGGGTCTATTGTAATACGGCTCTTATACCATTGGATGGATACGAGGATTTTGAGGAAAGAATAAAAGAAAGACTTTTTTAATTTTTCCGCAAAAAATAAAAAAAACTGCTATAATGTAATGAAAGAAGGACGAGATGATAGTGGGCAAGACTGTCGAAGTAGGGACAGAGCTTGATTGACGGCGAGGTCGGGGCCAGTCAGTCGATGGGTAATTAATGAATTATCAAACCTCGCCTAATTTTTAGGAGTTAAAAATGTTTTTTTTAGTAGGAATAAAACAACAGTCATGTTATTTAGAAGATAAAGATGAGTATGTGTGTAGTTATGAAGAAGTGGTTGTAGCCACTTTTACTAGAGAACAAGACGCCATAGATTATATTGAAAGATCGACATTGAAAAGACCAATGGAATATAGAATACCATTTAAGGAAACAAGTTTATTGAGACCATACAGATCGGCTTGTGTTCAAGGTATTTCCTTTTTCAAGGTGCCACATAATCCTAAATAGAAGAAATTATAAATGGAAAATAAAATGAGTACAGAAGAAAAAAAATATCTTGTTTTAATTACATTTGAGGACGAGAGTCAAACATGGAGATGGCTTTCAGTTCATCATTTAGATGAAGCTAAAATCGAAATAAAAAACATATTCTTAGATAAACAAAAAATATATGATAGAAGGGTAGTAGATATTCAGTTCGTTTATGCTGATAATTTGTCTGTTGAGTATGTGGACAAACAAACCGTAATGCATGATGACAGAAAAAGAAATGTCATAATGGCCTATAATGATGATGGCAGTGATGGTGATAGCGAAAACATCGTTCCATATGGGCTTATACCGGTAAAGGACTTGGTTTATTTGCCTCGTGATAGTGATTACGGTATTATGTTGAATAGCAATTTTGAAATATGTTTTGACAATGATGGTCAACTGTCTGTTTCATTAGGACATGGTAATGAGATTGGTCATGAACATTATGGTAAAATAATGAATATGGATTGGTGGTTTGATGAAGCTCGAAGGAAACTCCGTAGAATTCAGGAAGATCGAGATGATTTTGATATAATGATTTCTCCTGATGGAAAAAGAAGTTGTTATATTAAATGGTCTGAAGAAAAATAACAAGCGGGTATAATGTTTTATATATTATTAATTTAGCCGGATTAGTTTAGTGGTAAAATCGAACCTTTCCACGGTTAAGTCGTCAGTTCGATTCTGACATCCGGTATTTTTTTTGAAAAAAGTTAAAAATAAAAAAGAGCCAGCTTTTTAAACATCGTTCTTTGTTTATGGCCGGAGTAAGGAATAATGGAACCCAAAACAATCCCAAATACGACTGGCTGTTGCCTTGTGCCCAAGATAGTCAGGAGTAATTATGATTTACATTGAAGGATATCGAAATAGTTTTTGATTTTGACAAATTAATTTCGCAAATCAAAGAATGGTGCAGGATGTATTGATATGGATGAAAAAATTAGAATAAACCCGATGCCTGATTCAATCGGTGTTGGATTCACTTCGCACCAACCTATTGATATAGCCCATCAATATAGAACCGAGCAATCTGGAAGATACTATAATCATCATGTTACTCCACAAATGTGGAAGTGGCCTACGCAAGAAATATCTACGGAGCAGCATGTTATTGATGCTTTTTCTCCCAATGTAAATAAGGATTTACATGTAGGTCATTTGAGAAACCTTGCTTTAGCAGTTTCATTAAAGGGGATGTTTCCTCAATCCAAATTTGTTGCGATGCTTGGATATTCTATGGGAGAGAAGCCTGGGGCATTAGAAAATCTACAGCAATGGTTTGATTTTACAGATTATCATCCAAAGGTGTATATTGATGTCGATTTACAAATCCCAGATGAAGAATTAGAACCAGGAACCGGGAAGTATGAAGGTGGCGTGGTATGGAACGGATGTGATGAACCTGTTTTAGTGATTCGTAGCCAAAATCATTACACTAAGCCTGGAGAAAAAACATATGCCTATCACGATCTGGCTTTTAATAAACAGGCAGCACCGACACATATCATTACCGGGATGGAGCAGAAATCTCATTTTGCGGAATTAGGCATTCAGGATAAGCACGTACCTATGGGTCTGGTCCTTGATCCTCTAACTGGACAAAAAATGAAAAGTAGAAGTCAATCATTGTTATGTGAGGTGTTGTCAGGTGAGGAAGCCGTGCAAATGGTTATAGATAACATTAGAGATACTAGTCACCCAAAAGAATTAGCCTGGAATGTGTTGGCTTGGAATTTTCTTAGTGTTGGAAGAAAGAAGGATGTTAAGTTCAATGTTAATGAATGGACAAAAATAGATTCCCCTGGTTTATACATTTCGTATACTGCCGCAAGAATTAGTACGGCATTGAATAAGGCTGGTTATTTGTATAAGGACATAGATATAAATGATATTGTCCTGACAGATGAAGATGCCAATTTGCTTGGAAGGGCAGAATATTCCAATTATTGGTATAGGATGTCAAAAGATAAGATAGATCCATCTTATTTGGCAAATTTTATTCATTATATTGCTAAACATTTAAATAGGGTCTACGAGGGCAAAGAGCAATTAATAGGTGGTAGATTGGGATTTATTTTTAGCGTTCAATATACATACAAAATTTTTGTCAAATGTATGAAGATGTTAGGGATGTTTGTTTTGGAAAGCGTATGATTTTAAAAAAGATTTTAAAAAAGATTTTAAAAAAGATTAGTGACAAAATAAAAAATGATGCTATAATGTAGTGAAGGAGACGGCTATGTTTAGATGTAAAATTTGCGGCAACAAAATGCAGAGTGAAGCAAATGCTTCTCATTGTTGTGATGAAAAGAAAAAACCAGACAAAGTTTTCGAAAGTGAATTGTGTCCTGGGTTGTTTGTCCCCTGTGAAGGATGGTTGAAGGATGATGCCGTAAGAGCCGTTATTTATGAGGCAAGATTTAATAAAATTTATAGTAAATATTCTTCCAATGATGAAAGGCTTGTTTTCATGGCTTGGTATGGATATTACAAAAGCCAGGAAGAGATGGAACAGTCAACGAAAGAAGTAGAAAATAAAACTGCTCTGTAGTTCAAATGGCAGAACGCCACTCTCTGGAAGTGGATGTTCCAGGTCCGAGTCCTGGCAGAGCAAATTAGAAGGAGTTATAGAATGTCGAAATTACTGGATAATGATTTGTACAAGTTAACAATGATGCAGGCAGTTTTTGAATTGTATCCTGATGCTGAAGTTGAATATCGTTTTACAAATCGAGGAATTAAAAGAGAAGACGGAACAATAGACAAACATATGGCTACAGATGATTTTCTTACAAGATTTCGTAGTCGAGTTGAAAGTCTGCGTGGTGTTCATCTTGATGAAGCCGAATTGTATTGGTTGAAAACTCTTGGATTTTTTAAACCTGGATTTCTTGCTTTTTTGCGGACTTTTTCTCTCAATCCAGACGATGTAATTATTCAAAGCAAAATCCCCGATGATTACAAAATAGAACCCAACAAGACATGGAAAATACCTGAGAAGGAATTGAGTATTACTATCAGAGGTACTTGGTTTGAGAGGATTCTGTGGGAGGTTCCTTTGTTGGCAATGATTTCAGAAACTTATTATGAGACAATTGATCGGGATTGGAGTTATGCTGGACAAGACGATCTCGCAAAAAATAAGGTTGACACCCTTGAACGTGGTGGATGCTATTATGCTGATTTTGGAACTCGTAGAAGACGGAGTTTTCGCAACCAGGATCATTTTATCAGGATTGCTAAAGAACATACTAATGGCCACTTCATCGGAACAAGCAACATGCATTTTGCAATGAAGTATGGTTTGAAACCGATAGGAACTCTTGCACATGAATTTTCTCAGGCTCATCAAGTTCTTGGTGGTATTCGTCATTGTAATAGATATGCCCTTGAGGCTTGGCAGAAAGTGTATAATGGCGATTTGGGAATTGCTTTGACTGACACTACTACTTCAAAAGCATTTTTTGATGATTTTGATCCGGTTGTTAGTCGGTGTTTTGATGGAGTTCGTCAAGATTCTGGTTGTCCTTTTGAGTTTACTGACATGGCAGTTGCTCATTATAAAAAGCATGGGATTGATCCAAATACAAAAACAATTATTTATAGTGACGGCTTGACTGCGGAAAAAGCAGTGGAAATAAAAAAATACGCAGATGAGGAAGGTATTAAATCAGGGTTTGGGATTGGAACTCACTTTACAGGATCAGGATTTGAAAATAGTCCACCTTTAAACATAGTTATAAAAATGTATTCCTTGAATGGCGTTCCTGTTGTTAAGTTGAGTGATAGTCCTGGAAAGGCAACTGGTGATCCTGATGCCGTTCGTGTTGCTAAATGGATTGTCAATGGTGAAGATTTAGATTAAGATACACTACCACGTAGTTCAATTGGAAGAACATTGCACTTTGAATGCAAAAGTTACTCGTTCAAATCGAGTCGTGGTAATTTGTAGGAATAGTTTTAATTGGAAAAATAATTCTTTCGTAATGAATAGTCACGGGTTCGAATCCCATTTTCTGCTTTTAGGAGAAGATGATGCTCACAAGTGATGAAGCAAGATTATTGAAGAAATTCAAGAAGACAAAGAAGCCTCGATATTATTATCACATCACTGACAATATGAGTTGGACAAAAAATATTCTTTTAAAGCCGAGAAAATCTGGCCCTAAAAGAGACTATGACGAACCTGATGTTCATCGAATTTGTGTTGCTCCCTCTGTTGCTCATTGTTTTGCGTCTACTGTTGTTAATTACTATACAATGAAAGTTTATAGAACAAGACATAAGGTCATTGCCACTTGGCCAATTGGTGTAATAGATTCCTCTTTTACGCGAGAAAAATGGTTAAGACGGGCAACTGAATTCGTTTATGTTTGTAATGTTCCTAAAGACATTCTCCTTGAAGTACAGGGATATGACGGCAGATATGGAGAACTGTGCGAATTAGTTGGCAAAATAAAAGAAATCAGAACAATTCTCAAGAGATACAATTTTTCAGAATATCCATAGAAAGAAAAACGATGATTTTTTATGGAATAAGAATTTACAGAACTAGAATACCCGAATATTATTATCATGTGACTAGGAGAAGATGGGGGAATTTAGTCACGCTGAAACCTCGGAGTGATGGTTACAATCGTGCGTTAGAGGAGCCAGATATAGCACGCATTTGTGTCGGTCCTTCTGTCGCATATTGTCTTGCATCCACTATTGTCCCTAAAAGAGGTTTGAATGTATATAGGACGAAGAGTAGGGTTTTAGGTTATTACCCCATTGAAGTTATGGATTCTCGTTATACGAGAGAAAAATGGTTATTACATCCAACAGATTTTGTCCGTGTAGGATATGTTCCTTGGTCAGTCATTAAAGAAATTCGTAGTGAACATTCTGATGGGTCAGATAATGATTATTTAAAAGGAAAAGTAGCTAAAGTTCAAGGTATACTAAAAAGGAATAACTGTCCCGAGTATCCTAACTGTGGATAGAAGAAAAACAATGATTATAGATAGAAAAAAATTAAAGAGAACAAAAAGACCAGAATATTTTTATCATATCACGGAACAAAAATGGAGTAAAAAAATTACTTTAACACCAAGGGTTCATGGGTTTAAGAGGGGTGGAGGCGAACCTTGTATAGCACGTACTTGTGTTGGGCCATCTGTGGCTTACTGTTTAGCATCTACCGTTTTGGATAGTAGTAATTTTAGGGTATATAGAACAAAGAAAAAGATATTGTCTTATTATCCAGTTGAGGTAGAGGATTCTATGTTTACCAGGGAAAAGTGGTTATTAGATCCTACTTTATTCACTCATATTTGTAATATCCCAGATGATTTAATCACAGAAATTTGGAATAATGGTCTTGATGGAACAAATGGTGATATATTGCGTGGGAAAATTCCTAAAATAAGAAGTATTTTGAGAAAATATAATTTTCCTGAGTACTCTTAAAATTGTATTGTTATTATAATGGAGAAAAAATGAATACTTTAATTATTATTAGTATTTTTGTTGGCGTTTTTATTGGTATGGCTTTACTCGCGTGTATTATAAGAGTAATATTCAATCTTTTTACTAGAAAAACAAGGAAGATGTGTGAGTTTGTAGAATCTGCATTTAAAGAATTTGTATCATCGCGTAATCTGCCTCAATACGATACAATATATGGCAAACCTATTAAGTGGACATGTTATAGCATCAGAAAACATTATAAATACACTGAGAATACTGGTGCCAAGATTAAGTGGTACGTAGCTACTTGTATGTCGATAGACGAAACGGAACGCATAGCTTGTTCCTACGATGCATGGGATGAGTATGATATTCATTCTAACCATATGGTGTGTCTGGACTTTTCCCTACAAGAATATGAGATGTTGAAGAATGGCATATTCGAGAAGAAAGAACTCATGCGTAGATTTCAGGATGCTCCGATGGTTAGTGGGTCAGTGTATTAATTTTTCCGCAAAAAAAGGAAGGGATTACAAAAATATCTTGTAAATAGAGATATAACATAATGCGGAGAATATAATATGAACTGGTATAATCTGTCTAAATTGACTAAATTAGCACAACCATCTGGGACTGGTGTTGTTTTGGGGCCTGATACTGGTGCTGCTCAACAGTGGGGGCCAGAACGACATAGAGAATATCTTAAAACATTCGATGTCGGATCTAATCTGCCTGTCTCAACAAGACTGGATAATATGGAAAAAGCCATAAATACTATCCTGTCAAAAAATCCACCTATAGAAAATGAGCAAATCGTGGATAGATTCACAGAAATTGTTAAATCTTGGGATGTAAATAGCAAAGGACAATGGCAAAAAATTCCGCATGATAAAATGCCACGATCTATATCCGACATATTCGCCGCAGCACGTATTAAAAATAATTCAATCGAAATTGTATATAGTGAAACAGCGGGGCAGTCAAGTTTAGGAAAAATTATTTGGTCAATCCTTGGGTGGGTAATACCTAGTCCGGGGACTAAAAATAAAGGACCATTTTGGAATATGCTTCAAAAATCTGGCATAATGCAAAATATCGAAGAATTATTGATTGAGGAATGGAAAGTTATATTATCTAAAGGGGAGAATTCTGGTATTTTAGAAAATTATAACTCTTCAGAATGGAATGTTGATACTAGTAATGTTGGAAGAGATGTAATTGTTACTCCTATTGAAGTATCAGCCGGAACACAACCAACACAGCCAACAACACCACGACCAACACAACAAGTAAATAATCCTAATCCTCCTACCGAAAAGCCTGAACAAATTCAAGAAAATGAACTGGTATAAGCAAGCAAAAATAAGAGAATATTTTCATATCCCTGATGCTATGGATATTAAGACCGCTGCCATATGGTCAAATTTATGGCGTGGTATAGTGAAATTATTTGAAGGTCTTGGAAATCTTTTATTTGGTTCTATGCAAGCGGTTATCAGTCCTATTATGACAGTTGTTAATCTACCGTTATACAGTTTAATTCCATTTACTCCATTGTTAGAAGATGATAAGGATAGAGACAGTGATCCTCGTTCTTCAAAATACATGCATTGTAGTGGTGCGATGGGTATGGTATGTGCAATTGCCAATTTATTTCGTGCCGTGTATAACGGTTCGGAGGCTATTGTTAGATTGGGATTAGCTGCTGGTGAAACTATTGTTTTGATAACAAAAAAAATACAATCTTTGATATCACAAAACAAAATTGATCAAACAGTTGATAATGCTGTCAATGATTATATAGATGAAGACAAAACAGTGGATGGAAATGCTTTGCGTTTAGCTGCTGAAGAATCTAAAAAAGAGATTTCAAGTAAATTTATGGACTGGGTTGATAGACTAGATTATGAGATGGGAACTTTGATGGAAAAACATGTAGTCTCATTAGCATAATTATTTTAATTTTTTGCGAAAAAATATCATTTCATTGCTATAATGTAGTAAACGCTCCCCCGGTGTGATGGTCACACGCTTGTTTTGTAATCAAGAAATAGGGGTTCGACTCCTCTGGGGAGCTTATTGAAGGAATAAAAAAATGAGTATAAGAAATGTGTCAGATGCATTATTTAATGTGCTTGGTAAGAAAAACATTTGTGATGAAGTATCCAAAATAAGCGGAGTTCATTGGAATGAATTTAAAGAAATGGATGAAGCCAAAGAAGATTTTGAAATAGCATTAAGCGATTATATTGATGAAAGAATCGATGAAAAACTGAAGGAGAAAAAAAATGGCAATGGATAGTGATATGAAAATGCTGGCAATATATTTTATATGTTTGGTTGTTATGGTGGTTGGAATGATGTTATGTGGAGTTTTAGGTGATTTTGTGAATCGTGATGTTATTTTGGTAGAAAAGCAAATAGAATTAGAAAAGTTGAAGCAGAAAAATCCCGTGAAGGAAGTGAAAGAAAATGACACACAAAGGCAAGACAAAAATAGACCGACAAGTAATCCTACGGGCTTGTAGAGAGGCCAAAAAATCTTCTGTGAAAAGAGGAAAAATTGGTGCTGTTCTTTTCACTGATAAGGGGCAGATTATTATTTCCGCACATAATTCCAGTTTTTGGGGAAATAAGAAAATATTTACAATTCATGCTGAAGAATTTCTTCTTGCCAAGGCAGCAAGAATGAAGATTTTTGAAAGATTTGGAAATACTAAACTCAATATGTTGGTCGTCCGATATAAACCTAGTAGCAATTATATGGCAAATGCGAAACCTTGTCTTAAATGTCAAATTTTGTTGAAAGAATCAGGTATAAAAGTTTTTCACTCGAATGAAAAAGGTTTTATTGAAATGTTGAAGTTTGAGTGCTATAATGTAGTAGGAGAAGTGGTGTGAAATCTCTAAAAAAAATCATTGGTTTTATCAGCGAATATACTTTTTCAATATTCGCATTGATTATGCTTATTGGGATCTATATGTTTGATGAAATTGACAATATTATGGGAACGAAAAACGGATGTTCGTGAAAGATTTTGGGACATTTAATAATGGAAGTGAAAAAAATTCGCCTTGGCAGTGCCGTGTTGGTTATCGATCATGACCGTGTTCTTCTTGGCCGTCGCAACAAACACCCTGATTTTGGTCGGTGGGTTCTTCCTGGGGGAAAAATAGAGTTTGGCGAAACACATGAAGAAGCAGCGGTAAGAGAATCCAAGGAAGAGCTTGGAATTGACATTTTGATTGAACGTTTGGCCGGTAAAGGTATATATCACCTTATTTCAGGAGATGTCCATCGGGTGATAATCTATAGTATAGCCAAAGTAATTGATGGATCTTTACATCCATCTACGGATATTTCAGAGGCTAGATACTTTTCTCGTGAGGAGTTGAATGATATGGACATACCTAATGTCGTTCGTTCAGTTCTCGTGGACGAAGGTTGGTATCATGAATAAATATAAATACGGCTGGGTAGTGTAATCGGCAACACGGACGTTTCATGTGCGTTAGTTTGGGATTCGAGTTCCCACTCAGCTATTTTTGATTGTAAAATAATATGGACTTTAAAATTGGTGATAGGGTGCGTTTTGGAGAAGGTATATATATTGGAACTGTTATTGATTTTAGTGTCAACGGATGTTTACTTATTGTAAAATGGGATGATAGTTTTTACAAGAGGAAGTATTTCCCATGGGAACTTCTTCATTTTGAATATGAAGATTTTGAAGATAAAATAAAAGATAGAATGCCTTAATTTTTTGCGGAAAAAATAAAATGGAAGAAATATCTGAACAAGAAAAGTCAAAACAAAAAGTGAATCCAGTTATCGCTGTCCTTTGTTGGATCGCATTTTTTCTTGTGTGGTTTATTCTAATTGGAGTTCAAGCAGTTTCAATGGCCTTATAAAGGAAATAATAAAGTGACTAAAAGCCAGAGACATCAAAAAAATATTGTGCTGAAAAAACTTTACACTATATCTGTGTATGATGAAAAAGGTCAACCTGTCAAGTGGACAGGGAATACCATACCGAAGAATCCGAAAAAAGATCGGAATTACGAGTTCGAAACTCATCCTGCTTTGGACTACGACAATGCAACACTTGATCTAACAAAACTTCTTACTCCTAGTTTTCTTATGTTAATTAAAGAAAACAGAAGCAAGTATGATAAGATTTTTATTGATTTTGATATATATGACGACCATTACGTAGGATATGCTAAGGTGATAGGCCGTCGTTTGGAGACTGATGTAGAATATGAGAAACGCTTGAAAAAGGAAGAAACAATTAGGGCTTTAGAAAAATCACGCAAAGAAGAAAACGAACGAAGTCGTAAAGCACAAGCCGAGCAAAAAGAATTTGCGGAATTTCAAAAATTAAAAGAAAAATATGAAGGTGAAGAATAAAATGGTTAAGAAAATAAGTGGAACATTAGAGTGGGCAGCAAAAACGGCAAATTGTTGCCTTGGATGTAGTAATTCCTGTAAATTTTGTTATGCTCGGTATAACGCCATTCATAGATGGAAAACTGTCCCAAATCAAGAAGAGTGGAAGACGATGACTATTATTGGCCATCAAGTCAATAAAAAATATTCAAAATATAACGGAGTAATAATGTTCCCCACTACTCATGATATCACCCCAAAAGTATTGAACCCGTGTCTGAAGACAATCAAGAACATTCTTTCTCCTGGCAATGATATCCTTATCGTAAGTAAGCCTCATTTAGAATGTGTGGAAAGAATGTGTTCTGAATTGACAAAATATAAAAATAAGATTCTTTTTAGATTTACAATAGGAGCATTGGATAATAAAATTCTCAAATTTTGGGAACCTGGGGCACCTACATTTGGTGAGAGATTTGATTCTATACAATATGCTTTCAATGCAGGATTTAAGACGAGTGTGAGTTGTGAGCCTATGCTTGATTCTACTGGGATTTTTCAACTTTTTGATGTCCTCAGTCCTTATGTCACTGATTCTATTTGGATCGGGAAGATGAATCATATTCGTCAGAGAGTGATGGTCAAAGGTGATAAAGAGTTGGAAAAGCAGATTAAAATAATTGAAGAGGGACAAACGAATGAAAGAATTTTTGCCATCTATAAAGAATTAAAAGATGAGCCAAAAGTGAAATGGAAGGAATCTTTCAAAGAAGTTTTGGGACTTGAGTTGGCAGAAGAGGCAGGATTGGATGAATGAAAAAAGAAGCAATCACATTGACGGTTAAAAAAGACATTTATCACGACGATAATGATGAGAGTTATCAGCGTGAAATTAAAAGATTAATTTCACAATTAAAGCGTCTCGGCTGGAATGTCGAGCAAGAGAAAGAAGGAGTAAAGGTATGAGCAAAATTCGAGTCAAGTATGTTTCACCACAGGATGTTAAGGGACTTCTCGATATGTCAAATGGCCGATTCTTGACTATCAAATTTGTTAAAAGAACAGATTCCTCTGTTCGTGTTATGAATTGCAGGACGTTGGTATCCAAGGGTATAAATGGCAACGGAAGAAAATCTCGTAAGCCAGGATTGTATAAGGTCTATGATGTTTCCAAGTCCGCTTGGAGAACGGTCAACTTGAGCGGTGTTCACCAGTTGAGCATGAATGGCACGATGTATAAAGTCAAGGTCTAACAAAATTATGTTTCGTTATTTTTCAGTTTGGGAGTGTCCTTCACAATGAGGAACACTCTTTTTTTTGCGGTAAAAAAAGATATTTAAAAATGATAAATCTTGTCTATAATGTAGTATTCCAAAAAGGAAAAATGTAATGATTTTATTCTATGTCTGTTTGTTTATCGTTTTTTTCAGCGGAGAATTGATAATAATTATTGGTCTGCTTGAAAGACATCACGAAGAAAAAATAAAGTTGTTAAAAGACCAGGAATTTGTACGATCACAACATTCTGAACATCATTTTACTGAGATGATGGAGATGATTGACGATATCAGGCGTAGTCAATAAGGAGATAAAAAATGTTAAATGACGAAAAAGTTTTAATCATCAAGTCAGAGATACTTGAAGACGCATGTTATTATCATGAAGAAGATGCTCGTGAAGAAATTATTATTGATACTCATTCGGAGATATATACAGTCATTGAAGCATTGATGAAAGACATATGCTCTCCTGCTGGTATGAATGCATTGTTGAAGGATGAGAGTTTTAAGACTGCCCTGATGCAAAATGGATGGATGGACGAACAAACTGCGAAAGATTTTGGTAATTTCAAAGGAAAAAATCATTTTTACGCATCATTGGGATATCATTTTGATGAGGTAGATGTCACCTGTCCTTCTTCTCATAGCATTCGTCAATTGGCTGATAAAAAATGTTTGCTTTTACAGGAAGTTGACAAAAATTGTTTGAAGGAAGCTGCACCTGAGTTGTACGGAAAAATTACACTTAGGAAAAAGCAACTGTCAGCGGAAGCGAAAAAGAAGGCAGACAAAAAGGCTGAAAAATCCGCACAGAGTAAGAAAAAAGCCCTGGATAAAGCGAGAAAATTATTGGAAGCAGCAGGAGAATTGCCCAAATAATAAAGATTATTGTGAAAACCCGTGAACTCATGCTATAATGTAGTGAACCGAAAAATGCTGTAAATAGAATAAGGAGAAGCAAAATGCGGTTTAAGATGGATGATCGAAAGTATGATGTGACATTCAGGTATGTCGATGTTGTGAGCAAGAATTCTGGAACCCCAGTCAGGGAGACTCACTGTATTATCTCTGAATATTATCCAGACGAGACAGATCGTGATAAGCGGTTTGTTGAAATCTCTAAGGGTGTTGCTGTTCAGAACCCCAAGGATGCCTTCGTGAGGGCCGTAGGCCGTCGTAAGTCCCTTACAAAGGCGTTAGCTGCTGGTAAGGCTACGAAGGAACAGAGGACTTACATCTGGGATATGTATTTTCATAATCACGGCGATTTTTGGGATGGATGTTCAGATAAAAGAGTTTTCGATGCTATCACCAATTTTTCTGACTTGGTGAATTCCAAGGAAGCCGTGTATATAGATGCCAGATGATATCGGAAAAATCGTTTGCGAGAATTGGGTTGCCACTCAATGTCCATTTTGCCAAACAATAAACTGGGTATATTGCGGAGATCCTAATGATGTGACGGGCATAGATATTTATGTCTGTCATTGTTATGATTGTAAAAAATATTTCTGGATTGATGAAAACTCAAAGGAATGTTACAGAGAATTTAACACAATTGATGATTGTGAGGATATTAATCCAGACGAAGCTGATTATGAAGAAGGCAAACCAACACCAAAATAAAGGAAGCAAATGTCAACTACCACTGGCTAAAACTGAGAGTTTTCAGAACCTTTTGGGAAACTAATAAATAATAGGAAAGTAATTAGGTGAAAATATGAACTGGGATATGTTAAGTGAAAAATTGAGCAAAAACAATAAAACAGTCATTATATTTTATGACAAAAATGATGCAGATGACAATTGGCTTTCATTACGCATGAAATCGTATGAAGATAGGGGAATCCCTGTTATCACACGACATGCGAAGGCAAAGCAAAAGTGAGGATGGAGAATCGTCATGAATGTGACAATGAGATTTTGTAAAAAAGATAAGAGTCTCTCCCAATTGGCTGAACAATTGAAAAAGGCCAATTACAAAATTACGATTTCCCATCCATTTCATGGTTCTATTCCTATTATGTGGGTAGACGAAGCATGTTACACCGGCTTAGAAAAAATAGTACAAGCCGTAACTGAATTATTGGGTAAATAATCCCGATATTATTTTGTAAAAAGATGCGATATAATCAAGGGATATTTGATGAGTCAAGTTCGAATCTATCGAGCTACCGAGTTGCGTCCTGACAGTCCTGATAGGCTGCAAAGCCTCTTCACAGAATTAGATATAGCGTATGGTAGAAATACAATCATTGATGAATACGGACAAAAAAGTCCAGGTGTTATGGGCTTACCTCGCCATAAAGTTTCCTTGTGGGCTGGTGCTGGTGGTACTGGCAAAAGCAGGGCATGTTTGTCAATTTGTAAAAACATGTGTTTTTACGGACTGAAAGCTCTCTATATTCTCAACGAAGATGATCCAAATGCCGTTGTTGGTTGGGTTGATGGAATTAATAAGCATCTCAATTTGTTTGTGGTTGGTGCTTCTGACTTAGAAGATCATCAGCAAGCAATGCAAGAGGCAAAACCTGACATTGTTGTCATCGATAGTCTTACGGGTATGCCTGGGATTACCTCTCCAACTGAAATCAGAAATATTATGATTTCATATAAAAATTGGGCAGTAAAATACAATTGCCATATTATTCTAATTGCCCATTTGAATAAAGAAGGAGATATAAAAGGAAATAATGACATTATTTTTTATCCTGACCATATTTGTATTTTGAGGAAATTCGATAAGAAAATTATTCCGCGAGATATGTTTGTTTTTTTAGAGTGTGATAAATACGATTACATGGATGAGGGATATTTTCTTCTTAGTTTTGAACAGAAAAACCGTGGTGGGAGAATAGGTCATATGTTGTGCTTTAAACACGTAAATTTGGGTGTACAGTTAGTATATGGTCACGTAATTGGATATAACGCATAAATGGGTGTAACCATGAAAGTCAACTGGATAGTCGAGACAGAAGCTTTTAACGATTCTGGCATTGCCAGTCTAGTTACTGAGATAAAATCTAGGGACATGTCAGTGGTGGAAGTGAAAAACGATATTATCCGGAATAACGACTATCCTGTTTTGTTTGATAAACAGGCGTGCGTAGTTGCCTACTGTTCTCTCAATTTAATGAAGAAGCTGTTTCGAACTTGTCCTTGGATTCCTACTGGTTATTGTTCGTTTGATAATCTGAAATGTTCAACATACTATAATCATTTTAATGATTATTTACTGAATGACCAGTATATTATGCTTCCGCTAAATGAGTTGGTCAGGTTTGCTTCTTCTAATCCTTCTTGGTTTGAGGCTATATTCTATGATTGTGATGGTAGATTATTTGTCCGGCCAGATAGCGGGGCTAAGGAATTCGCAGGAGTGGTTTTGGGATGTGATGAAATAAATCTAGATAATCTTGGATATGGTTTCTATCACGAAAATTTGTCGTTAATGACAGTAATCTCTTCTGCTAAAAAAATAGAAAAAGAATGGAGATTGTTTGTGGCAGACGGCAAAGTGATTGCTGGTAGTCAATACATGATAGATATGGAATTAGAAGTCGATCCTCGTTGTGACTCAGAAGTTATACAAGTTGCACAAGAGATGTTGGACAAGATTGCGTGGTATCCTGACAGATTATTCTGTATGGATATGTGTACGGCTAATGACGGCGTATATTATCTGTTGGAATTAAATTCTTTTAGTTGTTCTGGATTGTATGATTGTGATGTTGGTCCAATTGTGGAATGTGCGTCAAAAATTGCTTTAGAAGAGTGGAACGAAGTCTATAATGTATAAGAAAGGAAGAATAATATGACAAAGATAGATTATAAAACAAGGACATACAAATTATTAGAAGCATTGGCACTCGGAGACTCAATTGGAGTTACTACCGAGTTTTTCAGTGGATCAGGACAAGTTGTTTCTGTCTATAACCAATTTCATAAATACGGTTGGCCATTTGTTTCTGTAGGGAAGAAAAAGTGGAACCTAAAACCTGGGGATCATACGGACGATACTGACATGGCTTGTTGTCTTGTACAAGCTGTTTCCGATCAAGTTGGAAATGGTATGTGTTTAGAAGGTATGAAAATAAATCCAATACTAGTTGCTGAGTATTTTATTGATTGGTTAAATACAGACCCAAAAGATATTGGAAGAACGACCAAAAATGCCCTGACAAAATTTAGAGATGACGGAATGTCTTGGAGTGATGTGGGATATAGTGTATGGTTGGAAAATCAAGATAGTGCTGCAAATGGTTCTCTTATGCGTAATGGAGTGATGTGTGGCTTTACCGATGATTTGGGTGAAGCATTGGATAATACATTCTTGCATGGCATTATTACTCATTATGGTGCATTGCCTGTTTTAACTTGTGCGATACAAACTTGGATAATTCATAAATTATTTAATGGAGAAAACCCTTTGAATGATCCTATGTGGCTTGATTCTTTTTTATCAGATTGGAAGAATTGGACTATTGATTCGGAAGTAGTAGAATTGGACGAATGGTTACAGAGAACTGGCAAAGATCATACCGAGTCCGCCATTGACACTCTCAAGAAAACAGAATGGAGTCATTATGAATTCAATCCATTCACTCATCCTATTGGTAGTTCTGCTGGATATTGTGTATTGACTTTACAAATTGCGATATGGGCATTACAGTGGTCTTTGGAAAAAGAATTTGTTTTTTCCCCGCCGAAAAATTTGCCTCATACAGTTTTTGATAAACAAAAAGAATATTGTTTGGGATGGATTCCGATGATTGGATATGACGCAGATACATATGGAGCGACTGCTGGTCCAATGTTTGCTGCTGCTCATGGCAGTTTTCCGAAAGAGATGACAAAAAATCTGGCAATTCATCAATGGTTTAAAGAAAAATGTGGTTTTATAAAAGAAAACATGTGAAGTTTCTCAAACAAATGCTATAATATAGTGAAAGGATTAGAAAATGGACAAAGTGGCAAAAAAGCAATCTGATGTAATGGAAGACGTGTCGCAGGAACAAGCGGCATCCGAAGTTTTTTTGGCGGAAACAGCTTTAATGAGAAGATTAAAGGTATACCTCCAACATAATAAAAATGTTTTATTTATTGGGAAGAAGGGAGTTGGAAAAACCTCTATTGTTACTGCATTGTGGAAAGACTCAGGATTGAAGTATAAGTTCTTCAGTGCGGCAACAATGGACCCCTGGGTTGATTTTATCGGAGTTCCTCGTGAGCAAGAAGGTAAAAACGGGGAAAGATATCTCGAACTTATCCGTCCCAGAGAATTTCAGGATGACAGTATCGAGGCGTTATTTTTTGATGAATTTAACAGGGCACCCAAGAAAATCAGAAATGCCGTTATGGAGTTGATTCAATTTAAATCTATTAACGGTAAAAAATTTAATAATTTGAAGGTTGTCTGGGCTGCGATTAACCCGGAAGACGATGAGGATGAGGAATACGATGTCGAGCCACTTGATCCGGCACAAAAAGACAGATTTCACATTCAGGTTCCTTTGAAATATGAACCTTCTCAACCGTATTTTGTTCACAAATATGGTCCAGAAACGGCGGAAGCTGCCATTACATGGTGGAAGACAATTAAAGATCCAGCGGTTCTTAACGAAGTGTCTCCGCGACGGCTTGACTATGCTTTGGAAATTGCTAATTTGTCAGGTGGTTCTTTGGATGATGTGTTGCCAAAGGCATCAAATCCTTCTGCTTTGAAACAAGCATTAAAGCAAAGACCCGCTTTGGCGATGTTGAGGAGTCTCAAGAAAAATAAGGATGTTGCCGGTGCAAGAGAGTTCCTTGAAGACGATAACAATTTTTATTGTGTAGCTCCAGAAATAATTAAGACTGATGAAGATATGGATTTCTTTTTAAACCTCCTTGATTCGGAGCGTCTTAACTCGTTGATTAGCAAAGAAAGTGCGGTTCAAAATTGGTGTTACAGGGTCTATAAAACAAATAATGTGATTAATGATGCGTTGAAAGAGATTGTCCAAGTAGGTACTAATAGACTTCTTACGCAGACTATTAAGAAGAAGTTCCAACAGGATAAACTGCGTGATGTTGCTGATATGCCAGACAATCCTCCCGTCGATCCAAATCACGCAAAACCAATTAGCAATGCTAATCCTACCAAAGATGATTATTCTTCTTTCCTAGAAGATTTGAAGAAGAAGGATTTGAAGAATACATATCTGAAAGCACAGACATGTCAGGCACTTGCCGATAACATTCCTGTCGATTTTTCATTAGACAATGCCAAAGATACATTGGCAATTATAGATAATATTGCTGGAAGGACCCATCCCAACACTATTAAGAAGTGGAGTAATTTTTTGATGGGTGTTATTAACGCATGTGTGAAAAAATTATCTGATAACAACTATACATTCAGCACATTTAAGGACAGTTACTATAATCTTCTAAAGTATGTAATGAGTGAAAGTGGTTTCTATTTTGAGATTGAAGAAAAATGCAAGAAAAAAGTCCAAGTAATTACAAATTAGACAAAAACGGCATTCCGCTTATTCGTTTTACGGATGATGATTTCATAAAAATCGCCACCCATTTGGAAGAACGTCACGCTATTTTCCATAAGTTTTGGGAAGTAGGAGTGCCTATCTTTACTACGAAATTTGCGACGGCTGCTGTTGGTTTTAATCGCAGAGGAAAATACATTAATTTCTTTTTTAATCCATTCTTTTGGGATTATCTCGATGATTATAATAAGAGGTTCGTGATTTGTCATGAGATGGTTCATATCATATTGAATCACGGAATACGAACTAGAAATGCCCATGTGTTAAACAATATGGCTGTGAATAACTGCCTGGATATTGTTGTAAATCATCTTCTTATTGACAAATTTGGTTTTAGTCGTAAAAAACTTCAAGGGTTTGACAAAAAGATTATGGACAAAATCCGTGAACATATGCCTAAACCAAAGCCCCTTATACTTTCCGATGATAAGGGTAACACAAAGAAAAAGAAATCTAAAAATCCACCTCCACAACAGCTTCCTGAATCAGAGCCTCACGGTGATTATCGTGATTTATGTTGGGTTGATACAGTTTTTGATATAAAAAAGAATCCATATTTCAAAAAAACTATGAAGAAAATTCCCCCTCCCAATAGGAGCTTTGAATATTATTATGATTTGCTTCCCAAAGACCAAGCGACTGGCGGCGTTTGCGGAGTTATGGGGATGTTTGATGACCATGGTGGTCTCCGGGATATAGACGATTTTGAAGATCTGATGAAAGAAATCAATGGAGAATTATCGGAAGACGAAAAGGAAGACCTTAAGGATACAATTGAGAAACATTTTGAAGAGAAGCCAGAAGGATCTCCTGATTCTCCGGCTGGTACTGGTGCAGGTGATATTTGGACATTCGCAGACGTTGATCCTAATAAAATCAAAAAACAGAGGAAGTGGGAAAATGTAATTAGGAGATGGGTTCATAAAGTGATGAGAGAAATCACGAAAGACATGGAGCAATGGGTTCGAGTTAATCGTCGATTCGCTTTAGTCGATAAACAATTGATTCTTCCAACAGAAATGGAGATAGAAGATTTTTGGGAAGAAGTGGATAGAATTCGTGTTGATTTTTATATGGACACTTCTGGCTCTTGTATAGGGATGAAAGATAGATTTTTCAAAGCTGCCGCTTCATTACCAGATGTTCGTTTCGATGTAAGACTTCATTGCTTCGATACTCGATGTTACGATACTACCTTAGAAAGTCAAAAAATGTATGGTGGTGGTGGAACTAGTTTTGATTGTATTGAATCTGATGTTCAGAAAAGATGTAAAAAAGACAATGAAAAATATCCTGCCGCTATTTTTGTATTGACAGATGGGTATGGTGATGAAATACAGCCAGAAAATCCAGAGGCGTGGTACTGGTTCGTAACGAACGGTTACTTCAATTATATTCCAGAAGAATCTCACAAATATAATTTGGATGAGTTTGAATAGGTTGACGCTATAATGCCGTAGATAGAAGGAGTTTTTTTCGAATGAAAAAGAAAATGACAAGAGTCGATTTAATAGAAAAAGTTGAAAAATTGAAATTACGTTGTGAAAATTTGATGTTTCTTTCTATAGAGTTGGCTAAAGAAGTTTCGAGATTAGAAAAAGAGAGAAATCTAATGGCGAAATTGGCTTCTGATAAACCTCAATTTTTTAATCCTCTTGTTGTTATGGAAGCAAAAAAAATAAGAGATGGGATTTTGAAGGGGGATAAAATTAATAAAGACGAGATGAAAGATGAATATGATTTTTCTCAAGGAGTGAGAGGTAAGGACGTAAAAGATAGATTGGCAAAATTAAGGAAGAGAGAAAATGAAAAATAGAGAATTTGAACGATTACAGAAAAAACAGTTGAAGAAAGAAATCAAAGTAAAGATTAAAGAAGCAAAACTTTCTGCTCAAAAGCCGACTAGAAAAATCGGCAAAAAGAAGAAAATTAAACTTCCCAAAAAGGAAGAGAACAAAAACGATGCCAAGATTCCCACTCATATGTCTAGTAGACAAATAGAGAAGATGGCAAGACGAATCATCCGTCAACATAAAGATCAACAAGATGAACCGGAATTTGAACATGTCGGATGAACCAATTAAATTACCTGAGCCATCTAAGTTAAGATTATTGGCCGACTGGTTTGACGAAGAAGACAAGACCCTTCGTTGGGGAGACAACTGTGATCATTCGGTTCAAGACGATCTTCGCGTATGGGCAAAAGACATAGAAACATTAAGAACAGAACTACAGAAACTTATCCTCATTACAAAAAAATATAGTATTAATTCTGACATTAAAAAAGCAGTGGAGAGTATTATTGTTCGTATCTCCTATTGAAAATTTTGAGCAAAGACCTGTCATTAAAGAAGAACAATTTCTTCAAGGTCTTGATAATATCTATTTTAGGGAACTTATGTATAGAACTTATCAAATTCCTTTAGAATTGTTCTATAAGCATAGTGAACAAATAAAGGAAGAAATTTATTGGATTTGTTCGTATCAGAAATTATCTTTAGAAGATATGAATTCTAGGAATTTTCTTGATGCAATTGACAGGGTGGAATCATTCCATTGTTGGGTTTCTATCTCTGCTTTCCAAAAATTATCTGAAGAGTTTATAGAGAATCACTATAATGATGTTGTATGGGAACATATTTGCTATACCCAGGAATTGTCAGAAGAATTTATCACAAGATTTCTCGGACGATTTAGCAGAATGATATTGAGTATCATTACGGCATTGAAAATTTCCGGCAAATGGACAGAAAAGTTGCGAAAAAATTTCCTAGATAAAGAAGTATAAAAATAAGAAGGAAGTATTGATATGGGAAATCAATTGAGTGAAGTTAAAAAAATTGCACACAAAGCAAGAAAGTGGACGGAAAAAATAGCCGAAAAATATCCAAATGAATTTGGAGAAGATTTGAATTGTTTGTGTGGTGTTGCTTCTGCAAAACTAGTGTGGATGCTAAAACAAGAAGGGATTAAAGCAAGGATTGCTTCTAGTTATTGTCATGCTTTTGTCCTATGGAAAGATTATGTTATTGATATTACGGCAACACAAATTTCTCATGGTAGGAAAAAAGTAGAAATTTTCAAACAGAGTATAATTGAACATATGGATGTTAAAAACCTATATTGGTATGACATAAAAGATATATTTGATTCAGTATCAGGGTTTATAAAACATCAAAGATATAACGACGAATGGCCTCATGAACAGCGTTATTCAACATATAAAAATTTGTTTAAGGAAAAGTGTGTATAGATTTTTTCAGAATAAAGAGTGTGAATTTTTTCCTTGTAAAAAAGTCAAGAAATTGAATTGTCTTTTTTGTTTTTGCCCATTATATAATATAGATTGTGGTGGGAAGTTTACAATTTTAGAAAATGGATGGAAGGATTGTGCCGAGTGTTCTATAATACACGGGAAAGATGGTTACGACTATGTAATTAGAATGTTGAAAAAAGCCAAGGAAACAAAACTTTAAAATACGAAGAAAAACATTGGGAGTTTTATATATGGCCGAAAATTTAAAAAACGGTTCTACTAATGGCGATAGCCCAGAAGAACTGGGAATTAAAAAAAATACAAAAAAGAAGCAGAAGAAAGTAAATATTGTTAAGCCTGCTACTCCAACGACTCAAGAATTGAAGAAACAAATTGAGGAATTGGAAGATGCACAAAATAGCCGGGAAGACTTTAAGTTTCTTGAATCTTTAATTCGACATATAAAATTAGTGAGAGAAGCAGCTTGGTTATTGGCTACAAGAATATGGGATAGAAAAGGTGAAGGTGATCCGGAATTTGGCAAGAGATTGATGGTCAATGTTGGGCATCACGACGAAACAAAATTCTTCGGAATTGAGTGGACAGATTTAAGACAGAATAATCCGGATACAGAAAAATTAAAATTAGCTCATTCTCAACACCTTGCATCGAATACTCATCATCCTGAAAACTGGGGTGGTTTAAATTCAATGCCCGATTTAATGATTGCGGAAATGGTTTGTGATTGGAAAGCCAGAAGTGATGAAATGGGTAGCGATTTGAGAGATTGGATAAAAAATGCCGCAGTAGAAAAGTATTCAATTTCTACACAAGGAAAAGTTTACAAAAAGATTAAAGAATATGTAGATCTTTTATTGGACCCTCCTTTCGGGAAAATAGAATAAAAAAGGATACATAAAAATGCAAATTGATTTTGTTAAAAAAGACGATGAAAGTTGGTTAGGTGTCTATTTCGATGGATATCTCGTCTATCAAGACCAAAGTATAACTATGGATGATTTTGTCGATCTACTCGTAGAACATAATGGATCAGATATTGAAGTTAGGAACCTATGGGCCAATCCAGAATGGCTTGATAATACTCATACATTACCTAATTCTTTGAGTGAAGTCGAATTATCCGTGGAAGAGTAGCAGATGTATGCTATAATGACGTAGAGGAAGATATGGATTATTGCGATGTAAAAACTTCAGATGTAATGTTAAGTAGAGCAAAAGAAATTGCCTATGTCAAACATATGCACCACACTGACCTTTTGGGACAGCCATATTATCTACATCCAGTGATGGTTGTAAAATTACTTGCCGAAGACGTAGAAACAAATAAAACAGAGATTCTGATTGTTGGTTATCTCCACGATATTGTTGAGGATACAAAAACATCATTGGATGATTTGTCTGCTCTGGGGTTTACTCATGAAATTGTGGAAGCAGTTGAAGCAATGACTCGCGGTGAAGAAGAGAAATACACTGATTATATTGTTCGTTTAAGTCATAATGAAATTGCACGATTTGTAAAAATGGCCGATTTGAGGCATAATACAGATATTCGAAGAATAAAATATTCTCCAGATACTTATAAAAGAGATTCCTATCGTATTATGAAATATATTCGTGCATTTCAATTTTTAAATGGCAAAATGACGGAAAAAGAGTATAGAGGTTAGTTAATAGTAATATGTTCTTAGGTTTTATTATATATTGGATTATTTCTACAATATTAATATTTTTTCTTTGCCGATTTTATTTTAAGGACAAAGGGGAAAGATGGACAAGAAAAGACTATGCTTCATTCGTTATTTTGTCCCCGACTGTTGGTCCTTTTATTGTAATGGTGTTAGTTTTTATGGCAATATGTTTTTCATTAACATTGATGATAGAAAAAATTCTAGGAATAGAGGAATAAAGATACCTTTATGTCCCAAAAGAAACAATAATTCAAGAGTTCAAGCTAAACTAATTTAGAAGGAGAAAAAAAATGGCACTGTATATTTTATTTGGAATTGTAGCATTAATAATTGTTGTATCCGCAATTCTGTTTAGGAAAGATGTTGATGGAGTAGGAGCTACCTACTCTATAACTTTTTTGACTCTAATGGCTGGAGGTTTTTTATGGCTACTGATGAGTTTTTTAATCCGTTTTGCTCCGGAGCCAAGACATGATTATGGCACTCCTATCGAGTTTAATAAATATGAAAGACAAATAGTGTCGATAAAAGGCAGTTCGTTTGTCAGTGGCTCATTTTTACTGGGTTGTGGAACAATTAATTCCAGTCGATATTATGTCTATTATGAGAAAACAGAAGGTGGAGGTTTTCAACAGGAGAAAATAAATGTAAATCGTGCTATTATTTTTGAAGAAGAAAATTGTAAACCAAGAATCAAGTGGGAAGGCAAAAAGTATACTTGTTCAGAATATTGGTTGCCTAAATGGGCTGCACCCACAACTAAAGAGTTTTATACAAAGAGACTAATTTACGTTCCAAAGGGAACAATAATTCAAGAGTTCAAGCTAAACTAATTTAGAAGGAGAAAAAAATGGCTGAATTTAACAATGTAACTTTAATTGGTAATTTGACAAAGGCCCCAGAAAGGGTCCAGTATGCTGGCAATACTACTATTGCCAACTTACGTCTGGCTGCAAATAGGACATACAAAGACGGTCAGGGACAAAAACAGAATGATGTCGTATTTGTCGATGTGAAGGCTTTTGGCAAAGTTGCTGACACAATACTGAAGTATTGCCAAAAAGGCCGTCAGATCCTCGTACAGGGCCGTCTGTCTATGGATGAGTGGACT
>Ga0307378_10002172_pt1 | contig 30672 bp, 28 predicted proteins | sample UN1MG_FD_202238 | JGI IMG/M metagenome (GOLD analysis project Ga0307378, IMG submission 202238) | Soil microbial communities from Risofladan, Vaasa, Finland - UN-1 | ecosystem: Environmental > Terrestrial > Soil > Coastal area > Acid sulfate soil | place: Finland: Risofladan, Vaasa | collected... | reverse complement strand
AAGCATTTTTGCAAAGGCTTCTGATCATAACGGTTTTAATAAACTACCATCCAAATTAAGGAATATGCTGCTGGATTATCTCAGCCTGGCAGCGTGACTACATCAAATGGCAAAAGTCGAGCTAAGCTTGGTTTGATTAATAACCAGTTCGATAAATGGTATTCCCATCCGTAAAGTTTTTATCAGGTTAGCATCTCTATGGCTAGCCCACCAATATACTTTCCAAAAGTCATCATTAGCAAAAACGTCATTTTGGCTTAACTGCTTAAGATTAGAACTGCCTAATATTACTGATTGTATCCCCTTGACGATGGCGGTTTTTTTGGCAGACCAATACTTAAAGGAAGTGTCATAATCAGGTTCTTGTTTTGTGAAGTAAACAGCAATGAAAGGCGACTGTGCACCTGATTGCCGAGCTTTTCCTCTAAAAAACACATCACGAACATGTGCAAAATTTACAATAGAATGTAAGGTTGTTGTCGCTAACCAATGTTTTCTGAAATCCTGACTCTTCTCATGGCTTTTAAACAATACTCCTGAGGAAACCAACAGTGCCGCTTGCCCTTTATCAGATAACAAGTTGATTGCTCTATGAATAAATACTTGGGACCACTCTCTGCCACCTACAGATAATTTCGCTTTTTGTTTCTCGCACCATTGCAAGGCAATGTTCATTGCTTCGCGGCTTTCTTTTTCTTCCTCTTTGTTGCCGGGTGAACCCCAAGGCGGGTTTCCTACAACAATGTCTGCGCAGGATTCCGTGAATTCGGACAGAACATCCCCATCTGCGATTTTAGACTCTACATCAAAAGAATTGGCTTCAAGTAGTATATCATAATGTTGTTCCGGTTTCCTGAGCCTTCCCTTTTCATACTTTAGGTTGGGTAGTTTCTTCCCTTGTTCTATTTGTTCTAAAATGTCCGGTCGCCTCTGGTAATGCAAGAATGCAAGGTACAAACTGAATGCCGCAACTCGAACGGCCTCTCCATTGATATCAATACCCGAAATCTGTTCGCGAAGAATTTTTCTAAGTTGAATATCACTGAGTCGCCTTCCATTTTGCGACCAAGCTCGATGCCGGACAATGCGCCTGAAAGATTCCACAAGAAATATCCCCGACCCACATGCCGGGTCAAGAATTTTGGGCTTCTTATCTAACCATTCAGGCGATAACACCTGGCTCAACAAGAACTCCACCAACGCAGGCGGAGTATAATGAGAACCGTTATTCCCAGTCTCACTTTTACCCGTGTTGTAAAATTCTTCATAAATGCTGCTAATCAGTTCAATCGGAATCACCTCAAACTTATAGGCAAAGAAGAATAACTGGTCGCCATCTGCATTTCCACATAAGAAATCTTGCAGCTTCTCTAAATGTAACGGCTCGACCTTCCTTCTCTCTTCTTCTATATCTGGGAACATGTCGCCGTTAAAGTCTTCGCTCAGTTCCTTGAATAAGGCATAGGTAAAATCTTTGTCACTGAGCACCTTAAGATAAAGCCGATTGGCAAGTTCAGGATCAACAAAAGAACCGGGCGCCGGGCCATTGAGAATCTCCTGCCACTGACGTTTTCCTCTGGCAATTTTCTTGAAATAGCTTTCTTTAAGAACTCCTCGATCCTCAAGATAGCGTATAAATATAGACCGGCCAATAAGTGAATGTGCATACTTGGCTACAAGACCAGCCGCACACAATTCATTGCGAACAACCTGCAAATCCCTGATCAGTACTTTATCCGCACGCTTGTCATCAGCGAATCGCTGATCTTCGAACAGTTGGCCCGTTTCAATCTGTTCACGCCTGAACTCCTGCAGCTTCTCGGATACCTCCGCTATCGTTCCGGCCGTCTTAAGTTGGCGTTTTTCAAGCGTCCGTTCCCAGTCAGCTTGACCTCTGGCTGGGCCCTGATTCAAATTATAAACTGCCAGTTCTCCCGGAGAAGCAAGAAAAAGTAAAGGAGGCCTTGCCATGTTCCATATTTGCTGGAATTTCTCTTGTTCCTTGCCTGAAACTGTCGCAGCAAATACGATTACAGGATTGTTATCAACAAAGAATACTTTCTCGGCCCTAACACCTTCGGCAAGTGCTAACCACTCCCCCTTATTTATCCAATCTTCTGACGTCAAATCTGACGGCGAATCCGTAGCATCCAATAGATCGCCCTCCGCATATCCTAAACGCTCATATGCAGCATCTAATAATTCTTGAGCGGATTCCATTCTTTTACAGCTACCATCCAGTCCTAGACAACAACGCCCAGGGAAAAACTAAGAACCGAAGCCTTACCGACACCCACCTATTATTCTTCTGAATCCTACTTTGTTCATCGATTTCAAACGCTCTTCATAGAGTATATCGCCCCCTCGCCCCCTAAACAACCACCCATTTTTCATAATCCACTCAACGATCCGCGTCCATCTGTGCTTGCCCACTTTCCGCTTGTCCCCCACGTCGTTTGGCGGGTAGCCCGCTTTACCCCGCTAAGAATAAGCCGCCCACCGGCGCCCAATCCCTCTCTGATTTCCCCCTCTCTTCGTCCCCACACCCTGATCATCTGATATCTTGGTCCGCTTCTTCTCGGCCCGAGAAGAATCTCCTTTACTTCCGCCCAAAAATCGGGTATAATACCCCCAGTTTGCGGCCCCTTATGGGTCGCTACGCGGTACTTATAGCGGATGATAAGCGTGAATTCAGCCAACCCAACCCAATATACGCAATACGAGATACGAGATACGAGATGCGAGATACTGGCAACCGGCAACTGGCAACTGCCTTGCCCGTTCGATTTCTGTCGAGGATCCTCTACAAATTCGCCCTTTTCGTGCAAAACGAACCCAATTTCCAAAACAGCAAAAATGAACCTAAACCACGTATCCACAATGGGTTATAAAAATACAAAGCCTTCGCACCCCCGAAAAACAAACCCAAAACGAACCCAAACGAACCCAAAGCAAACCCAATTTTTGGCCCATGAGGGCCCCCCAAAGCCAAAACGAACCCAAACAAACCCAATTTTCCAAGAAAACCAAAAAAACAACCCAACTTCCTCTCTCACAAAGGGTTATGTAAAAAACCCGCTTTCGCCCGAAACCAAAACAAAGCCAAACGAACTCGAAGCCAAGCGGAGATCCCTACGGGTGACCTTCGTGAAATCCTCAAGCCGGGGACCAAACAAACCCAATTTATCGCGGCGAAGCTGGATGCGAAGCCGGAACAAACCCAATTTAGCCGGCCGGCTGGGTGAGGGTAGCGATTATGCTGGTGGCGTTGAAGAATGCGTGGATGAAAATGGGTCGGAAAAGCGAGCCGCTCTTTTCATACGCATATCCCATACATACCGCCAGCACGAACAGGGCCGGCCAGTGCCCCGCGTAGGCGTGCACTGCCGCGAACAGGCCCGAGCTTATCGCTATGGCCAGCCAGGACCGAGCTGCCCTACTCCTCAGCCGGTCGGTAAAGGGCGACACTTCGAGAAAGGACCTGATTGTCGTTTGGAACAGGCCCCGAAAGAGCATCTCTTCGAAAACGGGCATAACGAAGATAACGGTAATGATAATCAGCACTCTAAGCTCGAGCTGCGAATAAAGGCCAATCAGCTCAAGCTCCTGATGCTTTTGCATTTGGAATTCGGGCCCGTGGATGACCTTGCCCATAAATATCGTCAGTATCAGGGCGACCGCCACCAGAGGATAAATCGCGACGAGGTTCAGCGCCGCGGCGGCGAAGTCCCTGTGGATTCTTCGAACACCGAGTCCGAAGCCCTTCAGTCGCCGGGCAAAGTGTCGCCGGGCCAAAAACAGTATCATCGCAATTCCGACCAGCGCGCCGATGCACAGAATCAGATGGTCGAAGTACGAGTTCTGCCAGTCCGGCAGCTCAGGCATTTGCACTTCTTTGAAAAACGTAAGGACTGCCAATACCGCCAGCCAAATAAACAGCGGAACAAAAGGCAGATAAATAGGCATACTGTTTCGTCGGGGCAGAGACTCGGCCAGGGATTTTCTGCCCAGCGAGGACCTCAGCAGCCAAATGCCCAGCAGTATCATTCCCGGCAGACAAATGATAACGTCCGTTATCGTTATTGTCCTGACCACTTGTTCAATTATTTCGATGAGGTTCGTCGTTCACTCTCCTTGTTCTTAGAGCTTGCCAAAAACACAAGAGTTACCCTTCGTGCGACGAGTTGCTCGGCTGACTTCGCCGTGAGGGAGGTCCCCCCGGCCAACTGCTCAGGAACTCTTACAGTCCGAAAGGTAACGGCTGTCGCGGGGCATTTTACCACAAGATAATGTGTCTGAGCAAGGTTGCAATGGAATCGACCTTGTATTACATTGGTTGCCGTATAGAGGCTCACTGTGAAATGTTGCAGGATTACGACCTTTTTCAAGGGATTTAATTATGGATATTTTTCACGTTGAGGGGCCCGTTCAGCTTCGCGGGACCGTGACGGTGAACGGGTCGAAGAACGCGTCGCTTCCGATAATGGCCGCTGCTATCCTGGCGCCGGGCAAATCGGTTTTGAAATCGCTGCCGGAGCTTTCGGATATTTCCGTATTCAGTCAGTTGCTCAGTCAGCTTGGCTGCAGGGTCGAGAGAGGTCCGAACGGCGACCTGTCGATAGATTCGACGGTTATTGATAATCCGGTCGGAGAGTATGACATTGTCCGCCGGATGCGGGCGAGTATTTGTGTACTTGGGCCGTTAGTGGCCCGTTGCGGCCGGGCGGAGGTCTCGATGCCCGGCGGGTGCGCCATCGGCGACAGACCCATTGACATTCACCTGCGAGGCCTGCGCGAGCTTGGGGTACAGGTACACCTCAAGAGCGGCTACGTTGTCGCCGAAGCACCGCAGGGGCTTAAAGGGGCGGACATCTTCCTCGGCGGGCCGTTCGGCTCGACGGTCTTGGGCACGGCAAATGTACTTATGGCTGCAACCCTGGCAAAAGGGCGCACCGTCATCGAATCGGCAGCCTGCGAGCCCGAAATCGCCGACCTGGCAAACTGCCTGAACAAAATGGGCGCGAAGATAAGCGGTATAGGCTCACCTCGGTTGACGGTGGAGGGGGTCGAGCAGTTGCAGCCCGTCGAATACAAGGTTATTCCCGACCGTATCGAGGCGGGGACATTCATGGTTGCAGCGGGCATAACCTCCGGCGAGCTAAAGCTGATTAACTGTCGGCTCCAAGATATGATGGCGGTAGTTGACCGGCTGCGAAGCATCGGCGTGACGGTGGATGCAGCGGATAACGGCTGCGTCGTTTCCCGCACCGGCCCAATAGGGACTGCGGATATTACCACTCAACCATATCCTGGTTTCCCCACGGATTTGCAGGCCCAGTTCATGGCCCTGTTGGCGCTGGCCGATGGCAACAGCGTGGTAGTCGAGAAGGTTTTCCCGGACAGGTTCATGCACGTGGCCGAACTAAATCGGATGGCGGCGAACTTGCGCAAAGAAGGGCCGGCGGTGATCATAGCCGGCGTGAAGAAACTGATAGCTGCGCCGGTAATGGCTTCTGACCTGCGGGCGTCGGCGGCACTGGTTCTGGCGGGCCTGGCGGCAGAAGGAACGACAATCGTCAACCGGGTCTATCATATCGACCGCGGTTACGAAAAGATCGAGGAAAGGCTAAATCCGGTGGGCGCTGATATCCTGCGTGAAAGTATCTGAATTGGCGGGTATCATAATTGCAGGTCAACGGTTGATTGGCGGCAATCAGCCGCTTATAATAGTCGGGTAGCAACGCGCCCCCTGGGGTCGCCAATCAGCAGCGCGAAAGCTGGAAGACGGTCAGAGTATTCGGCAGACAGGCAGTCTGAGAGGGCCGGGTCGAACGGCAGGTTCGTTGCGGCATTGGGGGCTTTTGAGCAAAAGATGAACGGACGACTTACGGGTCCTGGTATGATGTCCGCCTGTGCGATTTGTCAGAAGGGGGAAGAATATGACTGATCCAGAAGGTAAACGCAGATGCGACCGTTGTATTTACTTTGCACCGGAGGTAAAGGGCAGGACGGAGCGTGAATCGACTTATGGTTATTGCCACAGGTATGCACCTCGGCCTGCGGACAAGCAATACCATGTCTATTGGCCGGCGGTCGCGAACGACCACTGGTGCGGCGAGTACTTCATCGGCAGCGGCGGCTGATACTGGATTGTGCGAGCGATAGGATCGGGTCGCCAGACAGGCCCAGAGTGAGTATGACTCGACGAGCACCGGCAAGAGGGTTGCAGATGTGCCTGCATCCGGCGGGCCGTGTCTTATATATGGCGGGCATTGGAGATATGTTTATGTTCAGGAAAATGAACTGGTGTACAGCGGGATTGTGTTTGTCAGCCTGTTTGGTGACAGGGTGCAGTCCTCAGTCGTATCTGTTAGGGTCGATGTCCTGGGGCAGGAAACTGGCGGAGACGGAAATACAGCGGGACAAGGGATTTTTCGTAACCGACAAAATCGCGGTGATTGACGTGGACGGCGTGATGGCGAACCGGCGAAGATCCGGTCTGCTGCGTGAGGGGGAGAACCCGGTGAGCATGTTTGTGGAAAAGCTGGAGAAGGCCCGCAGGGACGGGAACGTCAGGGCCGTTGTGCTGCGGCTGAATTCACCGGGTGGCACGATCGGTGCGGCGGACCTGATGTACCACCACCTGCGGGAGTTTAGGGCCAAGAGCCGAAAGCCTGTGGTGGCCTGCATGCTGGATGTGGCGGCAAGCGGAGCTTACTATCTGGCCTGCGGATGTGATGGGATTGTCGCTCAGCCCACGACGGTGACAGGCAGCATAGGGACGATTGTCCAGACGATGAGCTTTGCCGGAACCATGGAAAAGCTGGGTATCAAGTCGGTGGCTATCAAGAGCGGGAAGCTGAAGGATATGGCGTCGCCGCTGCATGATTTGAGCGAGGAAGAGCGCGAGGTTCTGCAGGGGATAGTGACTCAATATTATGACCAGTTTGTTAATGTAGTTGATGAGGGGCGCAGGGGGCTGGATGAAAATGGGGTGCGCGCGCTGGCGGACGGGCGGGTGTTCACCGCCAAAGAGGCGCTGGATGCGGGGCTGATAGATCGCGTGGGCTATCCCACCGACGCCGTATCGTGGGCCAAGAAGCTGGCGGGTGTGACCAAGGCGCGGGTGGTGATGTATCATCGGCCTTCCGGGTATGCGCCCAACATTTACGCCTCGACCGCCGCCGGTGCAGAGGGGTTGGTTCCATTGGTAAATGTGGAACTGCCGGATTGGCTGACGTCTGAAGGTACGCAATTTCTATATCTCTGGCAACCGGGGTTAGGAGGAAATTAGCGGTCCTCGGACGGCGCTGCAGGTTGGTTCTGAATGGGTCGCGACGGAGCCGAGAGAAGAATGGAAAGGGGCGGGTATGGCAGTGACGCTGAAGTGGCTGGGACATGCGAGTTTCAGGATTGCGGGAGACGGCGAGGTTGTTTACATTGACCCGTGGAAGCTGAGTGAATCGCCGCATGATGCGACGGTGGTGCTGGTGAGCCACAGCCATTACGACCATTATTCGGCGGAGGATATCGCGGAGGTAAGTGGAGCCGGGACGAAAACAATTGGGCCGAGCGACGTTATTGCGCAGGAAGGAAAGGGACAGTCAATAAAGCCCGGTGAGACGGTGACCGTCGGCAGCATCAAAGTAACCGGTGTGGCGTCGTATAATCCCGCCAAACAATTCCATCCGAAGGCAAATAACTGGCTGGGATTTATCATAGAGATTGGGTCGAAGCGCATTTATTATGCCGGCGATACGGATATGACGGATGAGATGAAGGCGCTGGGTGACATTGACGTTGCACTGCTGCCGGTGGGAGGAACGTATACGATGAATGCAAAAGAGGCGGCGGCGGCGGTCGATGCCATTGGGCCCAAGCGGGCCATACCGTATCATTGGGGTGATATTGTAGGCGAGCAGAGCGATGCGGAGCAGTTCTCCAGGACGGCAAATTGCGAAGTTATCGTGCTGCAGCCCGGCCGGAGCGTTGATCTGTAAGGCGGCAGGTAACATAGACTGGTTGGGCGTCGCAGAAGTAAATGAGGCGGCAAATGCACAGTGTCCGCCAGGCTCTTAAATGGCTACAGCAATAAACAAAAGCAGGACGCTGATGACCAGGCCTGTGAAAGTGATTCTTGACCATTTGAGATATCTTGCATAAGCAGGGTGCTGGTCCTCGAATTCGTGATAGTAGTCATCGAGGTCGGAGCCGGGCACGGGTCGGAGGCGGGTTCTTACGTAAATATGTGCCGCGAGCGATACCAAGAACAGAGGTCCGGCAGTAATGTAAAGAATAGTGTCCATAGACTCTCAGTGAGGTATAATATCAAATCGGCGCCGGCAGACAAGGAGTTTAATTTCGGGGGCGCGCGATAAGCAGGGGTTATTTTATTTCGTTTGGAATGAGGATGACAATTTCGGAGTATGAAGGAAAGAAGACTGAAAGGGTTGTAGCCATGAAAACTGTGAGGAGCATTTGTTTGTTTCTATTGCTTATGGGGTTCTTATTTGCGGCGGCCGGCTGTGGCAAGAAGGCCGAAAGGGCGGTTACCGCCGATGAGAACAAGCCAATACCCGAGGTCAAGGCCGAGGCGGAGAAGATGAGTTTGCAGCGGCTGAGAACGGCGGCGCTGGCGTACAAAGATGCTGTCGTCGCCAGGAGGGCGGAGACCGAGCAGTTGATGGGCAGATTCAGAGAGCTGCCGCTGGATGAGATGTTCGGTGAGGAGGCAAAGAGTCTGCAGGCTGAAATTGAAAGCGCCAATAAGTCGATCGCAGCGCTCACCGAACGGTTCCAGCTCTACTGCGACAGGCTCAAGGAAAAGGGCGGAGACTTGTCCGACCTGAAAATCTAAGGTGTGCGTACGACCGCCGGCTCCTGCAGGGGGCTTGAGCCGGTTGTCGTGAAGTTGGATAACCAGCGGGAATTTTTTTTGAAAGGGGGCAAAATATGGATGCGTTTTTAGATACGATTTACAAGGACTTGGCCCAGTACGGCCCGAAAGCGCTGGGGGCTCTCGTAATCTTTCTGGTTGGCCGGTGGCTGGCTGGAGTGGCAGGGCGGATCGTGGAAAAGGCCATGGTCAAGGCGCATATCGATAAGACCATCGCTTCATTCACGAAGAATCTGACCCACATTGGCATATTAGTTATCGTGGTGATCGCTGCTTTGGGTACGGCGGGAGTAGCAACAGCGCAGTTTGCCGTGGTAATAGGTGCGGCAGGTCTGGCCGTCGGGCTGGCGCTGCAGGGCTCGCTGGCGAATTTCGCGTCAGGCTTTCTGATGGTGATATTTCGTCCGTTCAAAGTGGGGGATTTCATCGAGGCGGCCGGGGTCAAAGGAACCGTTCAGGAGATTCAAATCTTCAACACGATTATCAATACGCCGGACAATATCCGCGTCATAATCCCCAATGCCCAGCTTACGGGCGGCACTATAATGAATTACACAGCTAATGGCACCAGGCGCGTCGATCTGGTAATAGGGATTTCATACGAAGATGACATCAACAGGGCAAGAAGCGTAATCGAAGGGGTGTTGGCCGGCGACGAGCGAGTCCTTCGTGAACCCGCGCCCACCGTGGCGGTTTCCGGTCTCGGCGACAGCAGCGTCAATTTTGTGGTGCGGCCGTGGGTCAATGCGGCGGATTACTGGGACGCCTATTTCGGCATTACCGCCAAGGTGAAGCTTGCCCTTGATAAGAATGACATATCGATACCATATCCACAGCGGGATGTTCATATCAAAAATGACGGCCTGAAAAAGGCCCTGACAGCTTGATTTTTGGTCGGCTGATTGCAGGAGTTCTTTTTGAAAGGACGGATTATGGATTATCGCAGGTTTGTACTATTGATTTGTCTGGCGGGGTTTTGCGGCACAGTGGGCGCTGATGAAATCGTTTTGAAAAACGGCGACCGGCTTACCGGCAAAGTCAAACAGCTCGTTGACGGGAAGTTGATTCTCGAGTCGGAGCTTGCGGGTACGTTGACCATCGATGCGTCAAACGTGCAGACATTCGGCAGCGACGCGCCAATCGAGGTTCATCTAAACGACGGTACGGTTCTGCAGGAGAGGGTGTTGAAATCCAAGGCGGGGCAGTTTTCTGTGGGGGGCGAGAAGACCCTGAAGGCCCAGGAGTTTGACGTTGCGTCTATCGCCTCGATCAACCCGCCGGTGAAACCCGAGGTGAAGTGGTCGGGCGACATATCCTTGGGGGTGACTTCGACGCACGGCAACACGCGAACCGAATCCATGACCGGAAGCGCCAACCTTAGAAAGAGAACCGAGAGGGACCGGACGCAACTGAGCGCCGATTACGCCAAAGGCCGTCACGAAGACCCCGACACAGGGGAGAAAGTGACGACCGAAGATTGGTGGCGTGCGCGGGCAAAATACGATTACTTCTTCACAAAGAAGCTATATGGTTATCTGGACGGGCGCTATGAGAAGGACAGTATCGCTGCTCTGGATCGCCGCGTGATAGTGGGCAGCGGCGCCGGCTATCAGTGGATTGAGTCGGACGAGATGAATTTTTCAACGGAGGCAGGTCTGGCGTCGCTTTACGAGAAGTTCGATAATCAGACCGAGAGCAACAGCGAGATATCCGCTCAGCTTGGTTATCATTTTGACAAGAAGCTGATGGAAAAGGTCAAGTTCATCAACGACCTGACTTACTATCCGAGCCTGGGGCAGTTTTCAGACTATTTCCTTACTTCGACCGCTGAAATTCGCGCCCATTTTACCCAGAGCATGTTCACTAATTTCAAGGTTATACTGGATTACGACGCGACGCCGGCCATAGGCAAGGGCAGTACAGATACCAAGTATATTCTTGGTGTGGGTGTGAGCTTCTAAGATATGTATCCCGGCCGGGGGGTATGATATAATGTTGATTGGCGTGCGGCGACTTCGGTGCGCCAGAAAAGGCAAGTGGTCAAACGCCAGCGGTGAAGCGAAATACCGCGGAACCGGTTTCTGAAAGGGTGGGAAAATGAAGAAGTATCTTAAAATACTGCGCATCGTTCTGGTGGTGTTCGTAATCCTGGTTGTTGTTGTGGCGGTGCTTGTGCATCTTTTTGCGGACCGGGCGGTGAAGATGGGTATCGAGAAGGGGGGAACGGGCGCTTTGAAAGTCGGCGTTCGGGTGGAGGATGTTGACCTTTCGATTTTGAGGGGCAGAATCGGCCTGAAGAACCTCGTGATCGACAACCCGCCGAACTATAAGCACGAAAGGCTGCTGGAACTGAGGGATGCAAGTGCGGAAGTGGATATCGGGTCGCTTCTTACCGACACGGTAAACATACGGAGTATCAAGCTCGAGGGGGTGAACCTTGTTCTCGAGCAACGGGGGGTCTCGAGCAATAATCTTCAGGACATAATAAAGTCGATTCCCGCCGCAGACCAGGAGGCGCAGGAACCATCGGGTAGGAAGCTGCACATAGATACTCTTGAGATTTCGGAGATTACGGTCAACGTGAAGCTGTTGTCTCTTGCTCCGGACATCCCGCTGAAACTCGATCCGATCAAGATGACCGATTTGGGCGGTGACAATAAAATGGACGTCGCGGCGCTGTCGGGCAAAATCCTTGTTGCCCTTGCCGGCGGCATAGCCAAACAGGGTGCGGGTATTCTGCCGGATGAGATTATTGGTCCGCTGTCGGACCAACTGAAAAGGCTTGGGGCCCTGTCGGGTGCTTTGCTGAAGAAGGGAGGCGATGTCCTCAAGGGCGGCACGGATTTAGGCAAAGGCATATTGGAGGGAGGAAAGGATATCGGCAGGGGAATTACCGGCGGCCTCGGGGGTCTGTTGAAACGCAAGGAAGAAAACCCCGAAGACGCGAACAAGTAGAACCGTTTTCTTACGGCCGATAGCACAACCCTCAGGAATGCGCGTCAGCACTGCGATGTTGTGAACCAGAATCTCTTTCAGGTTCATCGTGACATGAGGCTTTGCTCAGATTTTTCCCGCGGCTTTCTTCGCCGATTCGACGGTATTGTACATGAGCATGGTTATGGTCATGGGTCCGACGCCGCCGGGGACGGGCGTGATAAGGGATGCCTTTTCCTTTACGGCCTCGAAATCGACATCGCCGACCAGCCGATAGCCGCTCTTCTTGGTGGCATCCTCAACTCGGTTAACTCCGACGTCAATTACCACCGCGCCATCCTTTATCATATCTGCGGTGACGGTGTTGGGTTTTCCGGCGGCGGCAACGATAATGTCCGCCTGGAGCGTATGATGAGATAGATCTTTGGTTCGCGTATGACAGACAGTCACGGTGGCGTTGCGATTGGTGGCTTTTTGGATGAGCATGTTGGCGAGCGGTTTGCCCACGATATTGCTTCGCCCGACGATTACAACGTGGGCGCCTTCGATCTTGACGCCGTTTCGGATGAGCAGTTGAATCACCCCGTGCGGAGTGCAGGGCAGGAAGGCCTTTTGTCCGGCCACCATTTTTCCGATGTTCGTCGGATGGAAGCCGTCGACGTCTTTGTCGGGATTGATCGACAGGAGCACTTCGGCCTCATCAAGGTGCTTGGGCAGGGGTAGCTGAACGAGGATACCGTTTATTTTCGGGTCTTTGTTCATTTTGTCAATTAACGCGAGCAGGTTCTGCTGCGTGGCGTCCTCGGGCAGGCGGTTATCGTCCGAATAGATTCCCAGCTCCTCGCAGGTTCGCTCTTTGGCGGTGACATAGGATTTCGAGGCGGGGTCTTCGCCGACGAGGATGACGCCGAGGCCGGGGACAATACCTTCCTGCTTGAGCTTCGCAACTTCTTCTTTTAGTTCAGCTCGCATGCTCTCAGCGACTTGTTTACCATCGATAATTTTAGCAGCCATATTGATTCTCCGAATAGTTCATGTCCGGGCAAAGTCCGGAGCGTGAATCATTTTGTTTTTCCACTAAAACAGACCGGTGACTTTTCCGGTCTTGAGGTCAACGTCGATTCTTCTAAAGGCCGGGTCGGAGCTTGTGCCGGGCATAAGTTTTATCGCTCCGGCGAGGGGGACGATGAATCCAGCGCCCTTGTATATCAGGAAATCTCGGATGGGCAGTTTCCAGCCCTTAGGTCGGCCCTTGATGTCGGGGTCGTGTGACAGGCTTAAGTGGGTTTTGACCATGCAGGTGCCGAATTGTTTGAAGTCCGGATTGTCTTCGAGGGCTTGTGCTTTCTCGGTGGCTTCCGGTGTGTACTCGACGCCGTCGGCGCCGTAGACTTCAGTGGCGATAAGCTCCACCTGCTTCCTAAGAGGGGTGCCGAGCTCGTAAAGGAATTTGAACTTGTGCTTTTCCCGGCAGGCTTCAATGACGGCCTCGGCCAGCTCGATGGCGCCGTCGCCGCCTTTTAGCCAGTGTTCCGAATATGCGACCAGCGCGCCGTTTTGCTCGGCGACCTTGCGGACCATTTCGATTTCGTCCTTGGTGTCTGTATAGAAGCTGTTGATGCAGACGACGGGTTTTACGCCGCTTTTTTTGACTGTTTCGATGTGTGCGATAAGGTTTTCGCAGCCTTTCTCGACGAGTTCGAGGTTCTCTTTGGTGTATTCTTCCGCCAGCGGCAGGCCGGGTTTGACGGCGGGGCCGCCGCCGTGCATCTTGAGGGCGCGGATGGTGGCGACGAGGACCACCGCATCGGGATGCAGGCCTGACATGCGACACTTGAGGTTCCAAAACTTCTCGAAGCCGATGTCGGCGCCAAAGCCGCTTTCGGTGACATGATAATCCGACAGTTTGGTGGCCACCAGGTCGGCGATTATGGAACTTTGCCCGATGGCAATATTTGCGAATGGGCCGGCATGCACGAACACGGGCTGGCCCTCGATGGACTGGAGCAGGCTTGGGTTGAGCGTCTCGACCATCCAGGCGGTCATGGCGCCATCGACTTCGAGGTCGGCGGTGGTGACTTCGTTGCCTTTCTTATCATAGGCGACGACTATTCTACTTATTCTTTCGCGCAGGTCCTTGAGGTCCTTGGCCAGCGCCAGGATAGCCATCAGCTCACTGGAAACCGAGATGGCAAACCCGGACTCCATTTCGTAGCCGTCCATTTTTCCGCCCTTGCCTATGGTGATGTTGCGCAGGGCCTGTGCGCAGAAATCCATAACCCATCTCATCTGGATACGGTTGGGGTCTACGTCAAGCCGCTTCAGGTTTCTCTTGGCCAACTGCTCGTCGGTATAGTTTCTCTCGTGCTGCATGCGGGAGGTCAGGGCAACCATTGCAAGGTTGTGCGCATTAGTGATGCTGTCTATGTCGCCGGTGAGTCTGATAGAAAACGGGGTCAGTGGGATGCACTGCGACAGACCACCGCCCGCAGCGGAGCCTTTGATGTTGAAAGTTGGGCCTCCGCTCGGCTGCCGTATGGCGCCGGTTGCTCGTTTGTTCAGTTTACCAAGTCCTTCAATCAGTCCAATGGCAGTTGTGGATTTGCCCTCGCCCAGAGGGGTAGGCGTGATGGCGGTAACGTCGATATATTTTGCAATTGGGTTGCCCTCTATGCGCTCGAGTGTCCTGGCGTAATCGACTCTGGCCAGTTGTCGTCCCATGGGCAGCAATTCATCCTCTTTCAATCCCAGCTCCGCGGCCAACCGGCTGACTGGTTTCATAGACTGCTCGGCGGCTTCCGCTATCTGCCAGTCCTTCATTTTGGTCGGGTCAAGTTTCATACGCGATACCCTCAAAAAGAGACAGCAATTTTACTTAACTTCTCTTAACTCCTGTAGTTGCCCGGACAACTCGGCGGATGTTCGCAGCCGGGCCGGCCGGAGAGACGATATTGAAGCAAAATCGGCGGGCGGATGCAAGAGAAATATACAGGCGGCCTGTTTTTGTAGTAGTGTGTGGTTCCTCAGCGGATTGGCGCCGTCATTTGCGTATTTCTGCGGCCAAGCGGTTACAAAGGCAACAGGTTTCAAGTAAATGGGCCTGATTTGCGGGTTTGGCGGGTAAGGCTTATCGCACGAAAACGTGTGCTATTTGTTCTCTGCTTTAACCTTGAGTATTTGCTGACGGTGGTCCTCGGTGGCCTGTGCCAATTTGCGCAGTGTTTCTTTCAATTCCGCAGAATCGGCTTCGAAGATTTCGAAGAACCTTTTCTCTATCAAGGCGTCTTCGATGGACGAGGCCGTCGACAAGGCGCCTATCAAGTCAAGGTCCGACTCTTCTGCCTTGGCGAGCATCTTCTGTGCATAGTTCAGTGAATGTTGTATCGCCGGTATCTGGAATCTGTCTTCGTTGAAATGTAATGAACCTTCCTCGGTTTTGGATTGAAGCTCGTTTATCCAGTTGGCATGTTGCGTCTCTTCGTTGGATAAGCTGAGCCAGAAATCCTTATAGTACGGGAACTTTTCGGCATACGCCTTGTATAGCCGGCCTATGGCAACCTCGTGACCGCCTAATATCTCAATCGTCTTGCTCTGTTTTTCCTTATCAGTCATAAGTTACTCCACTTGCCGGATGAACGGGGGCTCAGCCGATGATGACCTCATCCAGAGGTCGCTTTGGGACGTGGTGTACGCCTTGTGCGTCACGCCAATATTTGGTTTCCCCATTGCTGCCGACGGTCTCGATTACCACTTTTTCCCTGGGCTTTCCGAGTGCCAGCACGAGAAGGATCTCGTAGCGGGATGGGACATCCAATACCCTGCGGAGTCCTTCTCTGTTGACGGCGCCAAGGATACAGCCGCCGAGATCTTTCTCCGTCGCCCCAAGAAGAATGCTCTGGGCGGCGATTCCGTGGTCGCAGTCCACGGAGACGGCTATTTGTCTGTCGGCAAGAATTACGATATATGCAGAAGGTCTTTCGCCCTCGGATGGGCCCGGCCAGTCTTTCAGATAGCCGGCCCAGGTAAGATTCGGGAAGATTCGGGCATTGGTACGGGCATCGCAGGAGAGAACATACTTTAGCGGCTGCACGTTGGCCGCCGACGGTGACAGCCTCGCCAGATCGACCAGCTCTGTCAGCGTTTGGCGCTCCACAGCCACATTCTGAAAGAAGCGTCGATAGCTTCGATTCTTCGTCACTAAATCCTTGATCATTTTGTCACTGTCTCCAAATTAATGTGTGCGGCTTCGAATCAGGCTCGTCCCTGGCCCGTGGTCGCCAACACTGTCTGCCACAGGTCGCCCTCGGGATCGACCTTTTTTCTTTTCAGTACGGCAAGTGATATCGGGACGTGGACGAAGTACTGGTTCCAGTAGCCCATAACCATATTTGTTCGCCCGGACATGCCGGCGTGGACGGCATTCTGGCCCAGCATCAGGCAGAAGGCGGCATCGTTGGAATCCGCGGTAAGACTGCGAATCATATAGCTCGGGTCGATGTACTTGAGCGAGACGGCCTTGTTCCTGTTCTTGAAATGCTTCTCGATCCTGTCCTTTAACAAAAGACCTACGTCGTGAAGAACCACATTGCCCGACGCGTCGGTCAGGGCGAGGCGGCCATTGTCTGCGATGTCCTGGCCGGCGCCCTCGGCGACCACGATAACGGCATGGTGCTTGCTGTCCAGCCTTCTTTCGAGTGAGTTCAAAAACCCGTTCTCTCCCTCAAGCACGAGCGACACTTCCGGAATGAAGCAGAAGTTGACATCACTGTTTGCAAGGGTTGCGTGGGCGGCGATGAAGCCCGAATCCCTGCCCATCAGCTTGACCAGCGCAACACCGTTCCAGGCGCCTTTGGCTTCTGCGTGTGCGGCCCAGATTGCGGCGCGGGTTGCCTCAACGGCAGTCGAGAAACCAAAAGACCGTTCAATGCCCATTATATCATTGTCGATGGTTTTGGGGACGCCGATTACCGCAATTTCCAGTTGCCTCTCTCTGATGACCGCACAGAGTTGTTCTGCTCCGCGAAGGGTTCCGTCGCCGCCGATAACGAAAAGCAGGCGGATTTGTCTTTTCTGCAGATTGTCGACCATCTCGTTGGGGTCCTGCGGCCCGCGCGACGAAGATAAGATGTCTCCTCCCTTGAGATGGATTTCATCGACCAGTTCGGGCGTCATAAGGAGCGGCTCCTGCGGCGCCCTTGCCGAGAGCCCGAGGTATCCGTACCTGAAGCCGAATATCTCCTTGACGCCATATTGCCAGATCAGACTCAGGGTAATAGTTCTGATGACGTCGTTGAGTCCGGGACATAATCCGCCGCAGGTGACTATGCCGCAGTTCAGGTTTTCAGGGTCGAAAAAGATTTTACGGCGGGGGCCCGCCCTCTCGAACATAGGGGGCTCGTTGCCGCTTTCCCTGTACGCGCAAAGACACTCGAAATCCGCATGGACCATGACCTTTTCACGGTCATCGACAAAATGACATTCACCTCGTTTCAGGGGATGGTCCACTTTTGCAGGACCCAGTTTTTCGATGGTTAGGTCCGGCAATTCGTCCGGTCTGATACAGTAAGCATCCATATAGTCTCCTTGGCATTCATTAGACGGCCAATCGTCGCCGCCGTCAAGTCCCGTACTTGTTTCGGGGTTACTCCTTGCTCCAGATGCGGGTGTTCAGGTTGAGGTCATCGACAATGCCCGCCGCGAGCCGCAGGTCTTCGAAGTATTCCTGGAGCAGCCCAAAATCCAGAAGCGTTTGGAACAATTTAGGTTCGAAGAGATTCCTGGTGAATGATACGGCGACAAACACTTTTGAGCCCACGAAAGACAGGTAAATCCGCCTGTTCGTTTTCTGTTTGAAATTGACGATTCTCTCCATCAGGCTTGTGGACAGTATATATCGGGCCTGGATCTGATCGTCGCCGTATACGACGAAATAGCGCTCGAATTCCGGGTCTTCGAGCTTGATGAGCTGGCCGCGAAGGACGTTCCACGATTGAAACAGCTTGCCGAAACTGCCGAAAAGGTTTTCCGCGGTGTCCGGCAGGACGATTGTCTGGCAGGTAAAATGCTTGTTGAAGTCGGCGATGAAGAAAAGGCCCCTGAAAATCGTTCGCCGCCGCTTGTTTTTGCCTGACCCGCTTTCATACACGGCGTGAAGCTCAGAGAACTCGATTTGCGTGGCGTCTATCCTGCCTGCCACATAGTCGTCCCCTTTGTAACGGTTTGGTCTGGTCTTGAAAATCTGAGAGGCCATGAAGGTTGACCGGGGGATACATCTGTGCGGAAAATAGTCGAGGTCCTCATCGAGAAATTTTACTATCTTTCGGATTATGGTGTTCTTGAATTGGCGGACGTAACCTTTGCTGCTCAGATGAGTGATAAAGGTAAAAAGGGCGCCACCGATTATCAGAGGAAACGTTATCCCCGGGAAAAAGGGTATACCGCTTTGGATAATGAAAAATAACGCAATCGCGGCCAGACCCGCTGCCGCGGCGCCCACGTAAAGGAGTTTTTGGGCGATTGCTCTGCGCCTTGCTTCGAGCGCGTGCAGGTCAGCAGACAAATCGGTCCTGCAAAATTCTTTGAAGTCATCCAGCGTTTTCATTTTCATGGCTGCCCGCAGAGTCCTTTCCTGGTACTGTCATGCTTCAACGGCGAAAGTGTTCTCCCGCATCAATGCCCTGACGCTCCTTTTCGCTGATTTCGAAAAACCGCCTTCGCTTGTAATTCATCATGGAGGCCACTATGTTAGTGGGAAACATCTCGACCGCATTATTGTAATCGGTTACCGCGGCGTTATAGGCGCGCCTGGCGGCGGATATCTGCTCTTCCAGCTCGGTCAGCGTCCTTTGCAGGTGCATGAAATTCTCGCTGGCCTTGAGGTTGGGGTAATTCTCCGCCACCAGCAGCAGCCGGCCCAGGGCCTTTGTCAGCCTGTTATCCAGTTCGACCGCCTCGTCATCGGAAACCTGCCCCGAGAGCGCCTGCGCCCTGATTCTGGTGACCTCTTCGAGCAGGGACCTCTCGTGCTGCGCATAACCCTTGACCGTCGCTACAAGGTTCGGGATCAGGTCGTATCTTTTCTTGAGCAGGGCGTCGATGGTGCCGAATACGTTCAGCACCCGATTCTTTCTTGAGATAAGACTGTTGTAGATCAGAACCGGAATCAGGATGACTACAACAATGACAATGATGATAACCGGCATTTCCTGGTCTCCTCTATGACTGCAACGATTCGAAGTAATCTTCAGCCGTTTAGTTGCGGCTATTCTATAACAACTGCGGTGCCTTTTGCAGAAGCCATCAACAGAGATTTGCTCTTCGAGCCGATATTATCGTAGTCGAGCGAGAAACCAACGATGGCATTTGCGCCCAGTCTTGCGGCTTGTTCTTTGGCTTCGGCAATGACGTCATGCTGCATAGTTTTCATAACTTCCTGATAGGAAGCTGATCGTCCGCCGAATATGTCACGTAACGAGGTAAAAAAATCACGGACGATATTAACGGCCCTGACATTGCGGACGATTACGATTCCCTTGTATTCCCTGATTTTTATGCCGTCAAGGATTGGCGTTGTGAAGATTCGAATGTCGTTCATGGTTCTGTCCTCCTTTCATTTAACGCCTGCGAAAAACAGATGGGCAATGAGGCCGGCGATGGGTGGAAAGAAGAAGGTGCTGGCCAGGCGGATGAGTGTGAATTTCCACCCCATAATTCCAACTTCCATGGGCAGGCGGGCCGCGGCCCACAGGGACCAGGCGGTAACGAAGGCGACCATGGTGCCTATGCCGGCGCCTGCCCGCAGGAACCCGGCCGCCAGAGGCAGGCTGACATAAGGTCCACCGGGGGTCAGGGCACCGGCGATTGTGCCGATGAATATTCCCTTGATGCCGGATTCGGCGCCTACCCATTTCGATATCAGCTCCCGCGGCAGGAGAACCTGAATCATACCTGCGGCTAGGAATGCGAAAATCAGCAGCGGCAGGATCTGGATGGTCGTATGCAGGGCGGCTTTCAGGCCCGTAATGTGCTGGCCCTGTCCCCGTTGGTATCCCACGAATAGAAGAATGAGCGCAATCGCTCCCATTATTATTGTCGGAAATAACATTCCTGTCCCGCTCCTTTTGTTAGTCATACTTCTTCTCGGTTAAGCCGGCTGATATGTGACACAAACGGCTTTATTATTTGGGCTATAGCTCGTTGCGGTCAAGGAATATTATTTTTAGTCGCCCGCCCAATCCGCATAGTGTCCTTTCTGTACAACGGAGCCGTCCTTGAAGTACACGTAATAGCCGCCGACGGGGCTGGTCTCGTAAAACCATTTTTCGTCACAGTATTCCTGCTCTGATGGGGCCGTATGTTGAATCATGTCGGGAGAACCCAAAAGCAAGAGTACTTCATCCTGCCTGACGCCTGGCGTTATTGCCTCGTCAATCGGGCCGACGCCCCGCCGATATTGGGGGTATTCCGCCGCTGCAGGCGGGTTCCTGAACATGTAGCTTGCAAGGGCCAATTCCGTGTCTTCCCGCAGAATCTTATAAAGCCGGTCATATCTTTGCTGGGTGACGCGGGCAATGGTCAGGGTGTTGGACACGAATACAGGGCTGTTGGGGTCTTCTTCCGTCTCCGGCAAAGGATGAACGTAGGAGATGTGATAGATGCCGAGTTGAGAAAAGTCGAGATTTCCAGGGACGACCGGCAGACTGAAGTCGATCGGCAATATGGATGATTCTATGGGAAGCGTTTGAAAGTTGGAGAACCACCAGGGCTCAGGTGGGAGCGATTGGGTGCTTACCGTCCCGTCAGGCGCAACATGTTCGACCAGGAGCCCGGCTCCGTAGCGAACGCCGTGTGGTATTGAGATGGTTGCGGGGCCCGTGCTGAATTTTTCGGGAATGTGATAAGTCAACTGCTGGCGGCAGATGGTATCCACCGGGGCCACGTAATATACGGGTTTGATTCTGACCTCTACGACAGGGCGTGGACGCGCATGAGATAGATCGGGCAGCACGCAGTTTACGGCTGCTGCGACGATAACAAGTCTGATGATTACGTTTAGGGGTGTTTGCGATTCTTTCATTTCTGTTATTCCTGAAAACGATGAGTGAATTGGTGGGTCCGCAAGCCAGCCTGATGGAAGGGGGCCGCCTGTCCAGGTGAACCACGGCTGGTTGGACTTTTGGGGATTGAGCCTGCCATACGTTCACTATCGGCTTACTCGGCAGGCTCTTATGAATAAAATGGGCCGGGTTGGATTCGAACCAACGCAGGCTTACGCCAACGGGTTTACAGCCCGTCCCCTTTAGCCACTCGGGCACCGACCCAAATCTCTCAACGAGTTACATATATATTTACAGCTTCTCCGCCGGCGTTTCAAGAAGAATTCTTTTTGAGCATCGTACAAACAGACTCGCGGGGAATTGTTTTGCTGTTGCGATGTGGGCTTATTCTGTTATGAGCCGTACCATGGCGGGTGTGGAGACTTTGGATTGCATAATGAGCCGATAGGGTTATAATGTGCAAACACCTGAGACTCGTCCATGGGGCGTAATCTTTTGCCTTTCTGGATCGTAAAGGTTTGCCAAGACGGTGGCTGGACAATACTTTTTGGAGGAAATCAAAGTGAGAACGGCGATGCAAAGGATTTTTGGGGTGGCGATTCTGATTGCGGCGGCAGCAGCCGGCAGCATGGCGGCGGAAATTCCGCAGGAAAAGGAGTTCGGCAACTCGATTGGCATGAAGTTCGCACGTATGGAGGCGGGCGATTTCCAGATGGGCATAGAGAAGATTCCACTTCCGGAGCCGTGGGCAAAAAGCGAGCATCTTGGCGACGGCGACCCCGACGAGCAGCCGGTGCACAGGGTGACCATAAGCAAGCCTTTCTATATGGGTATTTGCGAGGTAACGAATGCCCAGTATGAACAGTTTGACCCGACGCACCGCTACATTCGCGGCAAGATGGGCTTTTCCATCGAGAGCGATGAGGCGGTCGTTTTTGTAAATTGGCATGAGGCGAAGGCGTTCTGCGACTGGCTGAGCAAGAAGGAAGGTCTGCCTTATCGTCTGCCGACCGAGGCCGAATGGGAGTACGCCTGCCGGGCGGGCACGACCACTGCGTTCAGTACTGGCGAGTCGCTGCCGGAGGCCTTCCATAAGAATGTCGGCAGGAGCTGGTATCCGGACCCTGAGCGGAGCAAGGGGCGTAAGGATTTAGTGCCGCTTCACGTGGGCAAGACGCCGGCAAATCCGTGGGGACTCTTTGATATGCACGGCAATGTCGAGGAATGGTGCGAGGATTGGTACGGACCGTACGATGGTGGCCTTCAAGTCGACCCGGTTGGCCGGGCAGACGGGGACTTCAAGGTGACGCGCGGCGGCAGTCACTCGACGGAACTTTATTACCTGCGCTCGGCCAACCGCATGGGCGCCATCCCAGAGGAACGGAACTGGCTGATAGGCTTCCGCGTGGTTCTGGCAGAACCGCCCGACGGGGACTTTCTGCCTGTACGCCCTGCACCGCTTAATCAGCAGAGGGTAAGCCAGCGGATTCCTCCTGATATCACCGAGGGCCCCGACCAGGACAAGCCTTATTTCAGCGGACCTCGCAGGTATGTCAATATCCCGGAAGGTTCGAACGGCCCGATTTTTTCCAACCACAACCATGTCCCTAAGATTGTCGAGTGCGCCAACGGCGACCTGCTGACGATTTGGTACACCTGCGTGTCGGAATCGGGCAGGGAGCTGGCGATTGTCGCCAGCCGGATGCGCTATGGGACCGACCAGTGGGAACCGGCGACCATGTTCTGGGACCAGCCCGACCGCAACGAGCACACATCTTCTTTGTGGTGCGACGCCGACGGTACGCTTTATCACTTCAACGGGTTTTCAGTGGCGGCAACATGGGGGCCGCTGGCGGTGATTATGCGCACATCGGTCGACCACGGCCGAACCTGGAGCAAGGCCAGGCTGATTCTGCCGGAGCATAACAGGCGGCAGATGCCTATCGAGTCGATATTCCGAACGATGGATGGGCGGATATTGCTGCCTTGCGATGCGGTGACAGGGGGAAGCGGGGGGACGGCGATTTACCTGAGCGATGACAACGGCCTCAACTGGAAGGATGCGGGCGGCACGATTGCGGGCATTCACGCATGTGTTGCCCAACTTAAGGATGGTCGGCTGATGGCCTTTGGACGTGGTGACAACATCGACGGCAGAATGCCGATGAGCATTTCAAGTGACATGGGCAGATATTGGAAACACAGCGCGAGCCCGTTTCCGCCTGTCGGCGGCGGACAAAGGCCGCTGCTGCTCAGGCTGCGCGAAGGCCCGCTTGTTCTTGTGTCTTTTACGGGGGGGCGAAGGGGCAAAGGCGGTATGCCGATAACCGATGCGTCGGGCAGGCAGCGGAATGTTGCCGGGATGTTCGCGGCGTTGTCTTATGACGAAGGTAAGACGTGGGCGAACATTCGGCTGGTCAGCCACGATGGGCCCGATACTACCCACGAGACGATGGATGGGCGGCCGTTCGAATTGGGCTTTAGCACCGCCGAGCCGGGCGGGTATAATTCCATCTGTCAGGCGCGAAACGGCGTGATTCACCTGATAAGCAGCCGGCAGCATTATGCGTTCAATTTGAAGTGGCTCCAAACCCCGCCGCCGGCACAAGTGCAGCAAAGGTAGAGCATGGCTTGATTCGCGAGTCGGATGACATGGCAGTGACAACCGCAGAAAAGATACAGATGCACAGGGCGTTCTGGAACGGCGAGGGCCCGTGTCTTATGCTCATCCCGCCGGGCAGGGACATGCAGGAAATGTGGCAGGTGCAGATTTATGATACCGGTGATTATCGCGAGCGTTTTTACAATCCTGCGAAGATGTGGGACAATGAGATGGCGCGGGCCTGGCCGGTGCTGGACTGGCCCACGGATGGAATCCCCACTGTCAGGCCGAACCTCGGCGTCATCTTTGTCCCATCGCTCGCCGGGCAAAAGTATGAAATCCGCCAGGGCCTTATGCCCTGGTGCGGCGAGTCCCTCAGTCCCGAGCAAATCCGTGCCGCGCGTGATGTGGATGTCACCAACGCCGAGCTTATGCAATTAGCGGCACAGTTTTATCGCATTCACAGAGAAAACAGCGATGGCGAAATCGCCGCCTATCAGGCCGACAACCAGGGGATATTCGACATTGCCCACCTGCTTTACGGCGACGCCATCTTCTATGACATAATGGATGAAAAGAAGATTCCGTGGGTCGATGAGCTGCTCAATATCAGTCTCGACCTCATGGTGCGGGCCGTGCGGCGCTTGAAAGAGCTCATCGGAGAAGAAGATGCCTCGATGATTCACGGACACGGCACCGAGCAGGGCGTTTACTTTCCGAACGCAGGCATACGCATTTCCGAGGACTCGCCGGCGATGATTTCGCCTGAGCAGATTGACCGGTTCGTCATAGGTCCGATTGAGCGGTGCGCCGAGCAGTTCGGCGGCGTCTTTATGCACTACTGCGGCAGGCATGAGTATTTCTTCGAGCGGCTCTGCCGATGCGAAGGTGTCAGGGCAATCGACCTGGGCAACCCCGAGATGTACGACACGCGCCGGCTCTTCGAATTGTCCGCCGAAACCAATACGGTGCTTTACAGCCGCGTTGCAGCACAGGAAACCGAGAAAGAGCAGCGGGACTGGCAGGGCTACGTGCGCCGGCTGGCGGGGCTGGTCAAGGATACAGGCGCCCGCTGCATTCTTCGACCCCTCGTATTCCCGCAGGGCCGGGCCGAGTGCGCGGCCATGCTCGACCTCTGGCACGAACTCACCGCCTGATAGACCCTACAGGCTTTACGGCTTTACAAGCGGCCGAGAAATCGTATCATAGAACCAACGCGCCGATGTAGCTCAACGGTAGAGCACGGCTTTCGTAAAGCCGGGGTTGAGGGTTCGAATCCCTCCATCGGCTGTGGGGACCTAGTGCGCAGCGCTACTGAAATACTTGACGAGATACTCTAATCCCGTTTCCAGAAAACAACTGTCCCTTCTTGTCATTCCCGCAAAAACAGGAATCCAGAAATTATGCCTTCACTCGTTCCCAAATCTCACACTCGGTTTCTTGACCGCGACAGTTCATTGACCGTCTCTTCCTGTGCGTCTGCCTTACGCAGTCGTGGAAACGTTCACCTGTAAGCATCCTAGCAATTCGCGGATGTAGCTTCTCAAAACAGTCCCTCTGATCGGTACATGCATCAAGTTCGTGTGCATAATCATTTGGCTGTTCTCGCATGAGAGTGGCGAACAAGTCATGACTATCAAACTCATACTCCTGTCTCTCAACCGCCTGCCTCAATATTTCGTCCGTCAAATATGTCATTTCGCTAGCCATAATTCTTGCTCCTTTCATTTGAATTGTGGATAATCTTTCTTTAACTTCGGTAACTTGGATGAGAAACCCGGTCTATAACTTTTCCAAACATCAGCATAGATATGTTTTGTGCTATTTCCTGTGTCCAGTCATTTCTAGGTGAGGGTTTACGAGGGTGGCACCATCTTGACAACTGTGCGAAGACCTTTGGGGAAAGAAGCCTATAGTCCAAGTCCATCAGGTCTTTTCTCAAATTTCTGCCGAGCCCGTTTACGAAGCGTTCTTTGCCTTGATTGTATTCGATCAGTTCTTCGACCAGTGAGTCGACTTTATCACGCGGACAATCGGGCCTTATTCTGCGTGCTTCCTCTGACAGATCACGGTTGTCATCATTTGACTCATCTTTCGCTAACTCGCCTGGCTCTTCTCGCTCCAACAGAAATTTGTCTAGACGGGCTGGGTAGAACAAAGCCTTCCCCGCAAAGAAAGAGTGGGGAATTCTCTTGTTAGCTACCAATTCCCTCAGAATGCGCTCTCCGCAGCGCAAATAGTCTGCCGCTTCTGGGATGGTTAACCAATTCGTTTTTGCCTTTTCCATGATAGTGTCCTTTTCCAAATATTAGCATAGAATATGCCAGAAGTAAGCACGTATATAGCATGATAGATGCACACAGTGAATTTGTCAAGACGTTAATTTGTTTTTTTCATATTTTGTTAAGATTGCTGGCGAGTTTCAAAGTCTCGGTTGCCAAATGGTATTGATAACACTTTATATCTAAAGAAGTTATGCTCACACACGAGAATATCATTCGCTTCAGAAAATATTAAGGAATATTGGCAAAGTCGTTGTTGCCTATTCCGGTGGGGTGGATAGTACGTTTCTTTTGAAGGCGGCGGGGTATATGCAATTCTGAAGAGTTTCTTGTCGACCCGGCGGGCTGGAACTGCTCAGAATGAGGCACAAGAGTAACAATCACATGGGCTCCAACGTGTTGTTTGCTGACTTGAGCATTAGTATTTATGCCGAGGGCGAGGCTCCCGACCAAAACCTTCGCTTCAAGCCCTGAAACCGACAGGTTTGCAGGATTCCGGTGGCGCGTTTGCCTTGACTCCGCGGCCCGGAAGGGGTATAATTATACTGAATACGGATTTTTCTACTCTTCTCACCCCTGCCGTAGTTGGGTCACTCCACCCGTCTCAGGCAGGGGCGTTTTTTTGCGCATTCGTCATTCCAACAAATAAACAGGGCCCGTACCGAACTATTCGGCACAGGCCCCGAGTTTAATGCTTGCTCAGCGGTGGGCTAATTCGCCGAGCCTTTATGCAAAGCCTACGGCGACGGCGGCCACAACTGTTCGTCGCCCCAGTCTTCCAGCAACCTGGCAAAGTCTTTGAAGTTGATGACTTCGGGACTCTCGCCGCTGAAGAAGTTGGCCGTCGAGACAAGCTCGATGACGCCATCGCCGTCCGAAGCGAAGTATGCCACCTCGGCACGGGTCAGGGCACGGTTATAAACACGCACATCGTCCACCATGCCCATGAATGCACGGTCGTCCGCGTCGGAGCGGTTGCCTATGGCCAGGTCGTTGGCGTCCTGCAGGAGGGTGATCACACCGATAGAAGCGGAGTTCGAGAGCTGACCGTTGACGTAGCACTTGACAGAGTTGCCGTCGTATGTGCCGGCGACGTGGGCCCACTCACCCTGAACGATCTCATCTCCTTCCACACTGTGGAGGCCGTGATTCACGTCACGGACGAAGAAGTCCGGCGTGCTGCCGCCCATCTCGATCGCGAAACTCTCGCTGTCGTTGGCGTCTATTCCTTTGACGACAACGCGGGCGCTGTAATCGGTCTCCTCGCTGTAATTAATCCAGGCGGCCGCCGAGATCTGAAGGGGCGGCCTGAGTTTTGCGCCGTCGGGCACGAGAACCTTGCCGCCGTCAAGGTCTATGGCGCCGGAGCCGACGCGGCCGGTAACCCACGCATAAGCGCCTTGTGCAGTCCCGTTAATGGGGTTGGCGCTCGAATCATTGGCGTTACCGTCAAGCGCCCAGTGGCCAACCAGGTTGGCGGTACCGGGATCCAGGACCGGCTTGACATTTACATCGGCCCGCAGCCACTGTTCACCTGTCACGCCGACATCGCCGAAACCAACTACGCAGTCGCCGTCCAAATCGCGGGGCGGCCCATACTCGGGCCTGCAGATAGGCATACTCAGGCGGAGGTCGTCGAAGTAGACCGTGCCTTTGCCGGCCTCCTGCGGATCGCGCCTGTTGCCGAAGCCGATGTAAACGTTTCTAATGCTGGACAGGTCGACGTCATCGGGCACAGCGGCGAAGTTGCCGTCGCTGAAATAAATAAACGGAATGTCCCATCGCTGCCACTCTTCCACCTTAAGATCGCTCAGCGCTTCGCCGGGGTTGTCACCGTATCGCATCTCAGCGTAAGTGCCGAGGGTGTCATCGATGGAAACGTACATCTGCTCCGTCTCGTTGGTGTCATTCGTCGCCTGCCCATAGAAGAACAATGTCAGCAGTCTGACGTCCGCGAGGGTCCAGTTCTGATATCCGCCGATCTCTTCCAGCGGCAGCCACGCCTCGGCATAGGGCAGGTCCGCCCACGGGTCAGTGGTGTCGTAAGTGTATGACATGGCCTGCTCACCCTCATGGACGGGTTTCGGAGACCTCGCCAGCTCCAGCCAGGCGCCGGTGGCCTCGCCCCACTCCTGAGAATACTGGTCATACCATGTGTACTGAATACGCTTCTGGTCCAGGTCATACTGCTCGAAATCGTCGAGGACGATGAACCTCGCCGTGGTAAACTTCCAGACCGGGCCTCTCCAGGTGTTCGGACCATTGACCTCATCGACCCGCCAGAAGTAAGTGGTGTCCAGCGTAAGCTCGCCGGGGTCGAACAGCTCCTGACCGAGATTCTTCGTCGCAGTGGGGCTGATCATGCTGTTGACATCCTCCCAGCTTGTCCCGAAGAAGACCTTGTGCTGGACAACATAATCTCCCGGCTTCCAGGCGAGATTGGCGTCCGGAGGCACGTTCACCGCGCCGTTGCGCGGGTTCGGCGCCCAGGCAACTCCGAGGTCCGAGCCTCTCAACAGAGCAAGTATCTGCGGGTCCGTCAGAACGCGGTTGTAGAGTCTGAAGTCATCCAGCCTTCCTGAGTAATCGCTGCCGTTCTGGGTATATGCGCCGATTTTCATGGTTGTATCCCAGATGTTGGCCAGGTAGTTCGTCAGTTTGTTGGAATCGGCCACCACCTCGGCGTCGCGATATATCCTCATCTCATCGGCGACCTCATCCTTGATAAAGGCATAGTGGTGCCACTCGCCGCTGTAATCCGCCTCGGCGGCCTTGGTCCAGACCAGCACGTCATTAGCGTCAGGATCATTGTGCTCGCCATTACCCGCCCGCCAGACTACGTCTCCATTCTCATCAGGGATGACTGCGGTTATCTTTTAGAGAGAGTCGTGGCGCGGCGGACCGATATCTAACACAGTCATATCGTCCCCCACGGGCACATCGGTCTTCACCCAGACCGCAACGGTTATCTGGTCATAAATGTGGTTGGTGATGTCTCCAGGGACTGTTATGCCGGTGTCATTATCGAAGATGCGCGAAGCGCCATCGAAGGCGTCATTTACGTCCCAGCCGTCTTCCGGACCTTGTACTTCACCATCATACTCGTGGCCTGACGAGTCTTCGGCAATATTACCTGAGGTCTCGTCGAACTTGTACCAGACCAGCAGATTGGGATCAAAAACGGCAGGCCTGGTGGTGAACTGCAGTACTTCGCCTGTGAATATGTTGGGGCCGTCGCGTTCGTCGATTCGCCAATAGTAAGTGGTAAGATAATCGAACGTACCGGTAATATAGTAGTTCAACATCTGGTTGCCTTTATAGACGCCGCCTACCGGCAGGCTGTTGTTGGCATCCCTGACTTCGTTGTAATCGGCGCTGAAATACACGTCGTGCGAGTCCGCATCGCAGCCGGCCTGCCAGCCAAGCCCGGCCCCCGGAACAACGAGAATCTGACCGTCGGCAGGGGAGAAATCGAAGGCGTTTCCGTCGTTTGTAGAGAACTGCCAGACACTGCCCTTCCAGAGATTGGCGTCGTTGACTTCATCAATCCGCCAATAACTTAAACACCCATATCCAGCGACGGCGCGTAGCTGGTGGTCCCGCGCCTGTCCACGTACACACCGAGCTGAACCACCGTGTTGGCGTCCCGCACACTATTATAGTCGGCGCCGAAGTAAACATCGTGCTCTTCCGCCAGATCGCCCGCAGTCCAGGTAAGCGTTGCGCCCGGGCACACGTTCTCGGCATTCCTCGCCGGGCTGGGGTTGGTGGCAGTGTAGGTTATCGCTCCGGGAATGCCGCTGTTCATATAGTCGGTGATTGTGGTGAAATCCAGCGCCTCGTCCCAGATGCCCACCTCGTCGAATATGGCGTTCATGGGCTCGTTTTGACTGGAATTGCCGATCTGGAACACGGTGTAATCCGGGTTTTCAACCAACGTCCTCTCCCCTTTGTACTCGCCCCTCCAGTAGAGCTTGATTGACGTGCCCGAACGCACCACAGCCACATGAATCCACTCGTTTACGGGATAGGGCACGTACCACTGCTCCAGCGGTGGTTCACCTCGGAAAACGATCTCCACCATCCCCTCGTTCTCCAGGCCGCCGCTGATGCGAAGCGACTCGCCGTTTGACCAGATTCCGGCATAGCCGGGCCAGTCGTCATTTCTCATCCACGCCATGAACGTAAAGTCGGTCATTCCGGCGCCGGGCGTAAACCCGGTCACGTCGATGTACCCATCACCACTCAAGTCCAGGGCGCCGCCGAACACCGCAACGTCTGTCCAGCTCCCGGATATGTTGGCGTCGTAACCGTTGCCGGAAAAGTCCTCGGCAGTGGCGCCTTCGGTCTCGTCTAACGGGTAATAAATCTGCAAACCCGCAGAGGCATTACCCACCAGTGCCGCCACCGACGCCAAAAAAGTTAAAAGAACCAATTTCTTGTACATAATAGAACTCCTTAAAAAAAACCAATAATTACCAATTCCTCCAAAGCAGCTTCGATCTGAAGGTAATAACAAGGGCCTTGACCAAGCTCGAATTTCAAGCATATCCGGAACATGTCTCTTATGTGTCTATGAATTTACGCCTGTCCGCACGGAATTCTTATCAGGACATTCCTGATTCTCGGAGCGCAAAGAAATGCGATTTCTTGGCCTCCTCTCCAAAGCCCGGCAGCAGACGCACACATATCCTCCTCGCAGGTGTGGAAGTGAATACCTAAGGCTGTTTTCGGCACGCGATATTCCAAAGACCGCCCTCTGGTGCACTTCTCCATCTTAGCCCGCATATTTCACAGGGGAATCAAAATCAGCGGCGACGGGTAATTTTGGCTGAAAGTTGGTTCAGCAGGCTTGTTTTGACACATTCGGCGCACAACAGCCCCTTACCCCCATACAGCAAT